>ERZ778503.218-NODE-218-length-48000-cov-5.230389_pt1 | contig 48000 bp, 28 predicted proteins | sample MGYA00510047_ERZ778503 | MGnify/ENA primary metagenome ERZ778503 (study PRJEB29527, sample SAMN07138965) | mouse gut metagenome | material: feces | host: mouse | place: China:Nanjing | collected 2016-01-25 ... | reverse complement strand
ATAAAGCAAATTGGCAAGTAATTTAAAAGAAAAATGGCACAAAAACTATCAAACAATAACATAGAATACGTATCTTTGCCGGGTAGAACCCATTTATTATTTATGTAGACATGAAAAACAGATTTTTTTGGTTATTCTTTCTTGTAATAACCGTGTCCGGAACCATTCCGGCACAAAATTTCATCAACCTTACGCCCAAGCCCCGGCAAATGACGACAAAATCCGGAGAACTACTCCTGCCCCGGCAATTCGTTATCACTACAGGCAATCTGACCACGGAAGAGGCTGCGGAAGCAGAGAAGTTCGCCCAAATATACCAAACGGTTACGGGAACCGATGTAACCGTGGAGGCCAGCGCCGAAAACAGTCTGATCCAACTGAAGAAAGCCATCGCCAACGTGGGCGAAGAAGGTTATCAACTGGATGTGACAACCACCGGGGTGACCTTGCGCGCCCAAAGCGCCAAAGGTTTTTATTTCGGTTTCCAGACCCTCAAGAAATTACTGCCACCCAACGTCATGGCGGAGATCAGAGACGAAACCGTCACCCGCTACGCCCTACCGCTGGTGAGCATCACCGACAGCCCCCGCTTCGGATACCGGGGATTCATGCTGGACGTAGCACGCCACTTTTTCACCGTAGCGGAAGTGAAACGTATGCTCGACGTCATGTCGTACTATAAGATGAACCGCTTCCACTGGCACTTGTCCGACGACCAGGGCTGGCGGGTGGAAATCAAAAAATACCCGAAACTGACCACCGTCGGCAGCATCGCCCCCAACTGCTACGTGACGGATATGAAATACGGTCCGTACTGGACCAACCGCCCCTACGGCCCGTTTTTCTATACGCAGGAGGAACTGGCCGAAGTGGTCGCCTACGCCAAAGAACGCCATATCGAGGTGATCCCCGAAATAGACATGCCGGGGCATTTCGTGGCCGCCATGGCCTCCTATCCCGAGTTCAGCTGCTGGCCTAAAGGCAACCACACGATATGGACGTCGGGCGGCATATCGAACGATGTGCTGAACGTAGCCAATCCGGCCGCCGTACAGTTCGCCAAGGACATTCTTTCCGAACTGATGGACATCTTCCCCTACGAACTCATCCATATCGGCGGCGACGAATGTCCCACATCGGCCTGGGAAGGAAATGCCGAATGTCAGGCGCGCTACCGCGAACTGGGCCTGACAAACTATCGCCAGTTGCAGACACATTTCATCAAGGAAATGGCCGATCACATCCGGGCCAGAGGCAAGAAAGTGGCCGTATGGAACGAAGCCATCACTGCCGGCGGGGCCGACACGAAAATGATACAGGAGACGGGCGCCACCATCTATTGCTGGCAACCGGCTGCTGCCAGCGCCCAACAGGCCGCCAACCTGAAACTGAACAACATCTTCACACCCTGGGGGCCCTATTACATCAACCGCAAACAAAGCACCGACCCCAACGAACCGTCGGGAGCCGGTGACGGTACGGACAACGTAGAGAAGACCTATAACACCGTACCCGTGCCGAGCAACGTGACTGCCGCACAGGCCGCCTATTACACAGGTGTGCAGGGCACGTTCTGGACCGAGCACGTAGCCGACCGTTCGTATATGGAGTACCTGGCCCTGCCACGCCTCATCGCTGTGGCCGAAGCGGGATGGAGCCAACAGAAAGACAAGGATTTCGAAGACTTCCGCCGGCGTATGACAGCCGACAGCACCCTGCTCAACTACAACGGCTACAACTACTGCCGCCATCAGATGACGAGCGGGACAGGTACGGAGAAGGTGATGCCGAAAACATCGACCGACACCCGGAAACACTGGTACCGCATCGTGACACGGGCCACCGACGACACGCGGCGCACCCGCTGCTGGGAACTCCTGCGCGAGGGTTCGCCGCTGCTGGCCTCGTATGCCGGCAACGGAGCCGCCGCAGGCATCCTGTGGACCAACGTCCAGGCCGGCGAGGACGAAGAAAACTACGATTACCAGCTCTGGAGCTTCGAGGAGAGCGAAGAAACACCGGGACATTACGCACTGGTGTGCAAGGCGCAGCCTGCCGGCTCCATCCATCCCTCGCCCACCGCACAAAGCAACGGCGGACGCTGGAGATACGACAACAACGGCAAGCATTATCATTTCATCTTAGGCGACAACGGCTATGGCCGGGAAAACGAAGCCTACTTCTATTCCCTGCGCAGTGACAACCTGGCAGGCTGGTGGATGAACGCCTCGATGAGCGGTCAGGGACTGGCCGTCAACTTATGGACGGATCCGGCCAGCGGAAACGGAGGACAATGGGTATTCCTGCCCATCGGTGCACCGGCCGGTGCGGAGGCCATACTGGAAAAACTCGGCAATGCCCGCCATCTGCTGAAATATGCCGTCACCTACGAAACGGACAAACGTCCGGGACAATACGGGAAATCGGAAACGGAAACATTGCAGGCAATCGTACGGGATGCCGACCCGGCCGGCATGACAGCGGAAGAGCTGACCGTCTTTACCGCCCGTTTCGAAGAGGCTTACGCGGCCTTCCGCCGCTCATTCGGTTACCCCGAAGTCGGACAAACCTATAGCCTCGTCAACGCCGTGACAGGATTCGATGCCCGCATCACCGACAGCGGAAACGGCGCCACCCTGCGCCACAGCGACGAACGCTGGACCAACGATGCCTGGGAGGTGACGGAAGCCTCCTTGAACGAGGACTACACGCAAACCCTTCAACTGAAGAACACACAGACCGGACGCTTCATCGGTACGCCGGCCGCCAATGCCTCGGGCAACGTAGCCTACCCCGTGGGGATCGGTACCGCCGCCGGAAATGTGCTGTGCACTTTCAACCCGGCCGAACAGGATTTCACGATAAGCATCAACGGCAAGAACCTGTTCCCCGTATCCGCATCCTCCGTGTCCCTGCCCGGCATCATCAGTTCCGGAACCACCATCAACGGTTCCAATGCCGTGCGCCCGATGGGAGCCGCCTGGCGTATCATCCCCGTACGTATAGTGACCTACCTGTGTCGCGACGAAGACGGACAGGACCTCGGCACCTTCCGGGGAAGCATCGACCGGGACTCCGTACTGACGGAGACGACCGCACCCGTACTGCCTAACCATATCCTGATCGGTTTTGAACCTACCGACGAAAACACCGTACAGGCCGTATACCGCCGCACGGCATACAGCATCACCCTCGAATGCCGCGACACGCGGGGAGCTTTGATTTCCGTTACAGAGAATCAGTGCCCCACCGGCGAACCGTATACCGTACGACTGCCGCAACTTCCTTATTATACGTTGGAGCGTGCCGACTATGCCGACGCCACGGAGATCTCTCCCGCCGGCGACCTCCGCATCAGTGCCGTATACGGCACCACAGCCTACAGCGGCGTACGGAAACTGGCCGGTGCCGTCATCACCCCGCCCGAAGACGGCCGCAGCTATGTGCTCTACGACACATCGCCTGTAAACACCGACCGCATCGGCTACCGCTGCGTAGACCCTGACAACAGACAAGTGATGAAAACCAACACCATCGAAGGCGCTGATCCCTACAGCACCTGGACACTGGTAAAAAGCGGTTCGGGCTTCAAGGTACGCAACGAATACGTAGGCCGTTATGTGCCGCAGCTCACCACCGCCGCCTCGCCCGTAAGCCTCTCGGGCATGGGCGCCGTCTATACGTTCACCCTCAATGCAGACGGCGAGACATGGAAAATCAAAGGCCCCAACGGCGTATGCTGGGACGGGCTGGCCAGCGGTGCCCTGGTGGGCTGGAACGATCCCGGCCACCCGTACAAACTGTACGAATACTACGTTGATCCGTACTTCGAAGTGACCGTAGAGGAGACCGACACGGACGACAACGCTTTCCGCACCACCCGCACGCTGGTGCGCGCCGGCGAACCGTACACCCTGACCGCCACCGCGCCCGAAGGCTACACGCTGAAAGAGGTGCAAGGTGCCGAGGGGTTGACCTCCGTAGGAGAACATCTCACGGTCAAGGTCATATACGCCAAAGACATTTCCGACGGGCTGCAAGGCATCGAGGCCGACCGCAACGCTCCCAACCGCATCTACGATTTGCAGGGGCGCCGCCTCCATCGCATCAGCGCTCCCGGCCTGTATATCATCGACGGACAGAAAGTGCTGATCCGATAGCTTCCGAACTTGTGTCGTCCGGCAAACAAAATGTTTCCGTACGACCTGCCAACTGAACATCACGCCTCGGTCTGTACAAACCGAGGCGTGATTTGTATACACCACCGCTTGTTCTTTACAAATCAAAGCACGATGTGAAAATGCGCTGCCGACCGCAGAAGGAACACCCGCCGCTATCTTCATTTATCCCCCCGCATCCGTTCCGACAAAACCAGTCGGCACTCCCGGATTCACCCCCGAACAACAGCCCCTCACTCCCCATACACATATACTCTTCATCCTGATTGTTTGCCGTCCTTCCAGAAGCGTACAATGTCCGGCAGTTACATCTTGATGTGTACCATCCGGCACAACCTACCACCATAATCTGCACAACACGTCAGAATATTGTTATCGGTAACTACACAGCACGCCTCGTGCCCCGGAGCCACCTTACCAAAGAAAAATCAACTAAATACCCCCAAAAAGAATAAACGACATCATACAACAAAGTATGAAACAAAGCAACAGCACACATTGAAACGAGACTAGACCTTACATACCCGTGCAACCCCACATATCGTCGCTGAATATCCGTTAATTTTTATAGTTTTTCACCGAAAAGCATGGTTATGCGGCATTTTATCCGTATTTTAGCCGCAAAATATGCGTCAATAAACAACTAAAACATTGCTCATGTATTTGCACGAAAAGGAGAATTGGACAAACTTTTATTGGAATCCCGATGAGATAGCCGTACCACTGGATGAAGTGACGCGGGCACAAGGGAAATTGTACGGCCGACTGGAAGAGCTAGGATTCGAAAACCAACTGAAAGCTACAGCCGAGAACCTATTGGCCGACATCGTAGGCTCCTCGGAAATTGAAGGCATCCGCCTCAACACGGATGAAGTACGTTCGTCCATCGCAAAACGGCTCGGCATCGACAATATAAGAAATATAGCTCCTTCTCATTACGTAGACAGTGTGGTAAGCGTATTACTGGACGCAATGGAACATTACGACCAACCACTAAGCAAACCGCAACTCTGTGCATGGCAGGCCGCATTCTTCCCCACCGGAACCAGCGAAGGACACGTCATAGAAACCGGAAAATACCGAACTGGCGAGGAGTACATCGTATCCGGCATGTTCGGACGCGAAAAGATACATTATATGGCTCCATCTCCTCAGCGGGTTGACGAAGAGATGCGGAAATTTATCGAATGGTTCAATGCTCCGCATAAGATTTCACAAATACTCTGCTCCGCCATAGCGCACATTTGGTTCGTCACCATCCACCCGTTTGAGGATGGCAACGGTCGATTGTCCCGTATTCTGGCCGACATGTTACTGGCCAGGGCGGACAGAAGCCATTTTCGCTTCTACAATATTTCATCGGAAATAAACCGCGACAAAAAGCATTATTACGACGTGATAGAAAGAGTACAACATGGCAACGGCGACTTAACCGAATGGTTATTGTGGTACATCAGCACATTACAAAATGCCATCAGCAACGCCAACCGAACCATAAGCGCCACACTTTGCAAGAGCTTTTTCTGGATACACTTCGCCGAAACGCCCATCACCGAACGCCAGAAAGAGACCTTAAACCTGTTCCTCGACGGCTACGAGGCTAAGATTACTTCCAAAAACTGGGCTGCACTGAACAAATGCTCGCGCGACACCGCCAACCGCGATATTGCCGATCTGGTAGAGAAACAGATACTGATTATCGACAATCCCGAATCCAAAAGGCCTGCCTACTCCATCAATTACAGCGGTACAGACACGGACATCATATCGGATTTTTCCGACCTCTCCGTCACTCGGGAAGGTGATATATTTTACCTTTCGGCCTTATATAAAGGGAAAAGAGTCTGTGAACAAATACTTCGTCTTGACGCAGAACGCATAGAAAAAGGGGAAATCAGTCCGCAACAGCTGGTGGGCAAATATCTCTCTTACCTCACAGCAGACAAATAAATGAAGATAACCTCATATAAAACTCGCTACCGGAATACGGAAAATCCGGTAGCGAGCACCTAAAGATTTCTGAATATGACAAATTCAGATTACCAACTTTTCAGGCCATGATGTTCCGGGCTATGTCCACAAGTATGTCCGAAACCGTCCGAGTTTGTACAATATCCTTCAAAAGTTCCGTTGAGGTGTTTGTACCCCCAATAACCGGTACAACCTTTACACTTAGAACACCGGTTTCTTGTTTTAACGAACGTCTTGTTGGGCGATTCTGATGATGAAGCCATTACTACCGAGGACGTTACCACTGTGGCAACAGCAGCAAAGCATAACGCAACTATTAAAACCATTTTCTTTTTCATCTTTAAATCCCTGATACGTGTCGGGCGCAACTTCCATTTGTTGTCACTATATATCTGTTAGTCATTTGATACATGTTTGGAAATGTATCCCGTGCCATGGCAATATGAGCACCTACTCTTAACCGTTCTTGTCTGCCCATTACCTAAATATATCGTCCGGTAATTGAAACCGCCATTGCAATTCCCACATGACACCCGTTCTGTGCGATAGTTGTTCACATTTTCTGGAGTAACGTAAGAGCCATCCCTAGTTACAATACCTTGAACAGGCTGGAACGGGTTGGACATTATCTGCTGCTGTACACCATTAGCTTGGTCACGATAGAATTGCAAAATCTGCAGCTGCATCATCATGTTCTGCATCTTCATCGCATTGATTTGTTGCTGCTGTTGCCAACACCACATTGGAGAACCTGCACTATAATCGAGCATAACACTCTGAGCATGAGAAGTATTTGATCCAACAGTTAGCATCATAATAAACAAAGCTTTCCATAAGAAAATCTTTTTTGTTGTTTTCATTATTATATACCCTATACGTGTCGGGCACAACTATTACTTAATTACTGTTAATGTGAAAAAGGCGTGCAACCATTCTTTTCGCTTGTTACTTATCCGGTTACCGCCAAGTGACCTTACGCACAACAAGCACAGAATGGTTCACGCCTTATGAGCGTGAACCTCCAGACTGCTCGTTCTCGTGCGTTGAATATTGGCGGTATTCGATAAGTGAGAACAAGAGCTAAAAGCTCAATATCTTAAGTTCTGAATGGAAACGCTTTTCCGTTGTTTTTATTTTTGGCCACCCTTATACCGGGGGACCGTGATTAACAATCTCTGTGGAACGGCGCTCCTGGAGCGACCAGGTTCCCAACGTTTCTCTACTTCACTGTCTGTTTCTTTCTTCAAGTTTTAATTGTTTATACTATAAATTCATATAGACGTGAGAAAACCGCGATTATCTGCAGTCCACCCTATCTGCCTGCAAAAATAAGAAATTAATAGAAACCACATGCACAAAAGCACGACTTTCTACTATTTTATCATGAATTTATAGATACGCCTTATCGGCGAGCACACTTCAACATGTACCGATCCATACAATATATCAAGCTCTCCCTACAGCATACATCACCTAACACAAAAATCCCCCCGGCATCATCCGATGCAACTCACAGCCAACGTTGACCACCAGTCCGATGTGCTTATTCGGCTACATCATCTTCCGACCGGCCTGTAAGCACGCTGGGAAACCACCGGTTGTTCCACAACCATGTACTGTTGTCGTCCGTTTGTCCTCACCCTATCATCCAATCTCATAGCCGCTATGACGACGAACAGCCCCAAATGCACCGACGGTCGTCTATCCGTCTGTATTCTCCGCAATTATGCAAGGACATTTGCAACAAATAATCCGGCTGTAATCGCCAACAAATGGCCAAAATCATTGGTCGCCTCGGAAATCTTTTGTATTTTTGCCGTTGAAATACGAAATACCGTAAAAAGATGAATATTTTAGAGTTAAGCGAACAGGAAATCGTCAGACAAAGTAACCTGAACGAGCTGAGAAACATGGGCATCGACCCCTATCCTGCTGCCGAATATCCCACCAATGCGTTTTCAACAGACATCCGGGCTTCCTTCAACGAAGAAGAAGAACCGCGTCGGGTTTGCATCGCCGGACGTATGATGAGCCGCCGTGTCATGGGCAAGGCATCTTTCATCGAACTACAGGATTCCAAGGGACGCATCCAGGTATATATCACCCGCGACGACATCTGTCCGGGAGAGAACAAAGACCTATACACCACCGTGTTCAAGAAATTGCTCGATTTGGGTGATTTCATCGGCATCAAAGGCTATGTGTTCAAGACACAGACCGGGGAGATCAGCGTGCACGCACAGGAACTCACCGTTCTGGCCAAGAGCATCAAACCGCTCCCGATTGTAAAGATGAAAGACGGAGAGGTGTACGATTCGTTCGACGATCCCGAATTGCGCTACCGCCAGCGTTACGTAGATCTGGTTGTCAACAACGGTGTTAAGGAAACATTTCTTAAACGGGCGCAAGTGCTCAAAACCATGCGCAGCGTGCTGGACGAGGCCGGATATACCGAAGTGGAGACGCCCATCCTGCAATCCATTCCCGGCGGTGCCAGTGCACGCCCTTTCATCACGCACCACAACTCACTCGACATAGACCTGTATCTGCGTATCGCAACCGAACTTTACCTGAAACGCCTCATCGTGGGCGGTTTCGAAGGTGTGTACGAGATCGGCAAGAACTTCCGCAACGAAGGTATGGATAAGAGCCATAACCCGGAGTTTACCTGCATGGAGCTGTATGTTCAGTATAAAGATTATAACTGGATGATGTCGTTTACCGAACAGTTGTTGGAACGCATCTGCATGGCTGTGAACGGAAGTTGCGAGAGTGTGGTGGACGGTCAGACCATCAGTTTTAAAGCCCCTTTCCGCCGGCTGCCGATCTTGGAGGCCATCAAGGAGAAAACCGGATACGACCTGAACGGAAAAAGCGAAGAGGAAATCCGGCAGATCTGCAACGAGTTGAAGATGGAAACGGATCCCTCTATGGGAAAAGGCAAGTTGATAGACGAAATATTCGGTGAATTTTGCGAGGGAACTTTCATCCAGCCTACCTTTATCACGGATTACCCGGTAGAGATGTCGCCGCTGACCAAGAAGCATCGTTCCAATCCGGAACTGACCGAGCGTTTTGAGCTGATGGTGAACGGTAAGGAACTGGCCAACGCATATAGCGAGCTCAACGACCCACTGGACCAGGAAGAACGTTTTCAGGACCAGTTGCGCCTAAGCGAGAAAGGCGACGACGAAGCAATGTTCATCGATCAGGATTTTCTGCGCGCCCTGCAATACGGCATGCCTCCCACATCGGGTATCGGTATCGGTATCGACCGTCTGGTCATGCTCATGACAGGACAGACCACCATCCAGGAAGTTTTGTTCTTCCCGCAGATGCGACCGGAAAAGAAAGTGCCCAAGGACGGCGCCGCTCCTTATGTGGAAATCGGCATACCGGAAGCCCTGGTACCCGTGCTTCAAAAAGCCGGTTATAACCTGCTGAACGATCTGAAAGGGGTAAATCCGCAGAAAGTGCAGCAACAAGTGGGTGAAATCATTAAAAAGTACAAACTGGATATAACCAAGCCCTCCGTAGCGGAATGGACGGAATGGCTTGAGAAACTCAATTAACGGAACCAAGCATTCGTCATGGAGAATTGCGGAACCATAGCCATTATGGGAGGCGGTAGCTGGGCTACCGCCATCGCCAAAATGATGCTGGAACAAAACGATTCCATCTATTGGTATATGCGGCGTGACGACCAGATCGAAGAATTTCGTCGTCTGGGACATAATCCGACTTATCTGACAAGCGTTCACTTCGATGTGGACCGCATTCATTTTTATTCCGATATAAATAAAGTGGTGGAGAACGCGGACACCCTGATATTCGTCACTCCTTCACCCTATTTGAAAAGTCACCTGAAGAAGCTACGTACCCGGTTGCGTGACAAGTTCATTGTCACCGCCATCAAAGGCATCGTTCCTGACGAGAATCTGGTGTGCTCGGAGTACTTCCATCAGATATATCATGTGCCTGATGAGAATCTGGCCGTGCTGGGAGGCCCCAGCCATGCCGAAGAAGTGGCCTTGGGCCGGCTCACATATCTTACGGTAGGTTGTGCCGACGAGCAGAAAGCGCAATGCTTTGCCGATATGCTTTCGAGCGAATACGTAAAGACAAAGACCAGTAACGATGTGATCGGTATCGAGTACGCCTCGGTCCTGAAAAACGTATATGCCATTGCTTCCGGCATCTGCCACGGATTGAAATACGGCGATAACTTTCAGGCTGTACTCATCTCGAACGCCGTACAGGAGATGAACCGTTTCCTGAAAACCGTACACCCCATCGAACGGAGCATCATCGATTCGGTATATCTGGGCGACCTGCTGGTGACCGGATATTCCAACTTCAGCCGTAACCGCGTGTTCGGTACCATGATCGGTAAAGGATACAGTGTAAAGAGCGCGCAGATCGAGATGGAGATGATCGCCGAAGGCTATTTCGGAACCAAATGTATGAAGGATATAAACAAACGGCTACACGTGAATATGCCCATTTTGGATGCAGTTTATAACATCCTTTACGAACGCATTTCGCCCAGTATCGAAATTAAGTTGCTTACCGACTCATTCCGATAGAATAGTATGACAATTATAAAAGTGTAAAAAGATGGAGAACATTAAATTAGACATTACCAAAGCGGTTCAGTTTCTGAATGCAGAGACCTTGGCTGCTTACGAGCCACAAGTGAAAGCCGCCCAGGAAGCCTTGGAAAACGGCACTTGTCCGGGCAACGATTTTTTGGGATGGCTGCATTTGCCCTCGTCCATTAGCCGTGAATTCATAGCCGAGCTGAATGCAACGGCACAGGTGCTGCGGGAAAACTGCGAAGCGGTTGTTGTTGCAGGTATCGGCGGCAGCTATTTGGGAGCACGTGCCGTTATCGAAGCATTAAGCAACAGTTTCCAGTGGTTGCTGGCCGACGGCAAGCATCCGGTTATCCTATTTGCCGGAAACAATATCGGTGAGGATTATCTGGCCGAACTATGCGACTATCTCAAAGACAAGAAATTCGGTGTTATCAATATATCCAAGAGCGGAACCACGACAGAAACGGCACTGGCTTTCCGCCTGCTGAAAAAACAATGCGAAGACCAACGTGGCAAAGAAATGGCCCGCAAAGTCATCGTAGCCGTAACAGATGCAAAGAAAGGTGCCGCACGTACCACGGCTGACAAAGAAGGCTATAAGAGTTTCATCATACCGGACAACGTAGGAGGACGGTTCTCTGTATTGACTCCCGTAGGGTTGCTCCCCATCGCCGTAGCCGGTTTCGATATTGAACAATTGGTGGCCGGTGCAGCAGATATGGAAAAAGCCACCGCTCCCGAAGTGCCTTTTGCAGAAAATCCGTCGGCATTGTATGCTGCCTGTCGCAATGCGTTGTATCACGAGGGCAAGAAAATAGAAATCCTCGTCAACTATCAGCCCAAACTGCACTACATGAACGAGTGGTGGAAACAATTGTACGGTGAATCGGAAGGTAAAGAGAACAAAGGAATCTTCCCCGCTGCCGTAGACTTCACCACAGACCTGCACTCGATGGGACAATGGATTCAGGAAGGCGAACGCACCATTTTTGAGACGGTGATCAGCATTGAGGAATCCAACCACACACTGCTATTCCCATCCGATGAGGAAAATCTGGACGGGCTGAATTTCCTGGCGGGCAAGCGTATCGACGAAGTTAACAAAATGGCCGAATTGGGCACCTTGCTGGCCCATGTGGACGGAGGTGTACCCAACATGCGTCTCGTCATACCGAAACTCAATGAATATTACTTGGGACAGATCATCTATTTCTTTGAGAAAGCATGCGGTATCAGCGGCAACCTTTTGGGCGTGAACACGTTCAACCAACCCGGCGTAGAAGCATACAAGAAAAACATGTTCGCGTTGCTCAACAAACCCGGATATGAAAAGGAAAGCGAAGCTATCCGCGCCAAACTGAACAAGTAATCGCATGATGTACGAAAAAGAAAAGCTAAACTATCTACAGCAACACGGCTTTGAGGCAACCCGCCTCAAAGCCGTGCTGTTTGATATGGACGGAGTCTTGTTCAATTCCATGCCCAACCACGCTTACGCCTGGAGCCACGCTATGACACAGTTCGGATTGAACATGACGGCCGAAGAGGCATACATGCACGAAGGACGCACGGGAAGCGGCACCATCAACATCCTGACCCAACGCTATTGGGGACGCAACGCTACCGAGGAGGAAGTACAACGTATTTACCAGGCTAAAGCGGATGTATTCAACGAATGTCCCGAGGCAGAAAAAATGCCGGGAGCCGCCCCCTTATTAGATAAGGTGAAAATGTCGGGATGCCAACCCGTAGTAGTAACAGGATCCGCACAAACCTCCTTGATAGAGCGCTTGAACTTAAATTTTCCCGGAATATTCCGGAAGGAATTGATGGTAACCGGTTTCGATGTACGATTTGGCAAACCCAATCCCGAACCTTACTTGATGGGAATGAAAAAAGCCGGTATCCGTCCTTGGGAAGGGCTGGTCGTGGAAAACGCTCCTTTAGGTGTACAGGCAGGTGTGGCGGCTGGTCTGTTCACGATTGCCGTCAATACCGGACCTCTGCCCGATCATGTACTGCTCGAAGCAGGCGCCCATCTCCTCTTCCCTTCCATGCAGTCCCTCTGTGATCATTGGGAAGACGTATTTGCATTATTAAGCTAGTCCTACGATCCCTTTTACAAAAAGGGGGAAAGAATGCGTACTACAGAAAACGAAATGTCCGCCATATCTATATATGGCGGACATTTCGTTTTTTATAACCGATCGCAACGTTCAGTTCGTTCCTCAATCATCCCAGATGACACAAGGCATAGACGGCAATACCGGCTAAGTAGCCAACCAAAGCCAATCCGCTGAAGCGCTTTAAATACCAACCGAAAGATATTTTTTCAAGTCCCATCACCACCACACCGGCGGCAGAACCGATAATCAGAATGCTGCCTCCCACACCGGCACAATAGGCCAGCAGTTGCCAGAAAGCACCGTCCATCACATAATTCGCCTGCTCTGCAACCCACTGATTGCCGACGGGAGCAATATCGTACATTCCCATACAGGCCGCCACCAAAGGTACGTTATCCACCACCGAAGAGAGCAGACCGATAATACCTGTTACGACGTATGGATTACCCCCGGAAGCCTGATCGAGTTTATTTCCCAGTTCGCGCAATACTCCTGTCTCCGTAAGCGCCGACACCGACATGAGAATACCCAGAAAAAACAATATCGTACTCAGATCTATTTTATGCAACAATGTCGCCACCCGCTGTTGCAACGATTCTCCAGCATCATTGCAAGCCTTATTGCGGAATACCAGTTCTGTGACAATCCACAGCAAGGCCAACACAAACAGAATACCCATAAAAGGCGGAAGCCCCGTAAGCATACGAAAGACAGGAACGAAAATCAGACCGCCTACCCCTATGACGAACACACCGTGCCGTACCCGATTGGAAACACATCCCGACGGGGCCTTGTCTGAACAGGTAGACTGAGACATACCTCCGTCAACAGCTCCTTTGAAATGCGACTGCAACAGCCAAGCGGGCAAAGCCACCGACACCAAGGCAGGCAGAAAGAGCTCTTTCAACACGCCCACAGAGGAGATATTGCCTTTTACCCATAACATAATAGTGGTCACATCGCCTATCGGAGAGAAAGCCCCTCCGCTATTAGCCGCCAAAATAACCATACAAGCCAACAGAATACGGTCGTTTTTATCGTTCACCAACTTACGCAACACCATAATCATCACTATGGCTGTGGTAAGATTGTCGAGCACCGACGACAGGAAAAATGTAATAAGCGTGATACGCCACAGCAACGAGCGTTTGCTTCGAGTGAGCATACGCTCCCGCACAAAATTAAAGCCACCGTATGTGTCAACGACTTCGACAATCGTCATGGCTCCCATCAAGAAGAAAATAATCTCACAAGTTTCTCCCAGCAAGCGTGCCAGAATTTCCCCATTTGCCGCTTCCGACGGATTGGCAGCATAAAATAACATCCAGCAGATAACGCTCGTAAGCAACGCCACTGCCGTCTTATTCACTCGTGTCAGACCTTCAACGGCAATAAAAATATAGCCCGCCACGAACACCAGTACGATAGCAAGTGTCATAAATTAACCTCCCAAAAACTAATACCTATATAAAATAAACAATCTTTTTCCTCATCAATCTATCGAATCCGGACGCTCCGACACGTTGTCCAGAATCTCATCACGGGCAATGTGCATCTCACCAGAAGGGGATATGGTAACGGTAAAAGGCATACACATATCCGACAACGGATAGCTGACACTGGTAGAAAAACGCAGACCTTGAGGTACAGTCTTATCAAAAGCCATTCCCTCAAACAACGCATTCTTTTTAAAAGAAGCATCCAGCCAGGAAGCAAACGTCGCTTTGGTGAACCGTTTGGCAAAAACCGTCTCTTCTCCACAACGCAAAGTAAGTTTTACAAAATTGTCAGCATAGCGGTTACCGTCGTCATCCGTCACTACGGCCAACGAATCATCCGCTCTACGCACCACTTCATACGTATACAAACGACCTTTCCACCGCACGGTATCACTATAGCGATAGTCTTTCATCCGGTGTATCTCCTGTGCTACGCCATTTTCCTGGAACTCGTGGTAACCCTCCACTTGTTTTTCCTCTTTCGATGTACAGGCTCCTGCTATAAAAAGCATCATAATGAGCCATCCTCCTGATTGTATCTTCATATATTATTTCTCTTCCATAAGAATCATCACGACAAAGAAACAAAAAAAAGCCCGCAATTATACACACTGCGGGTTAAATTGTTTGTAATATCGGTTTAATTATTCTAAAGGCGATTATCTTTCTTCTTTTTCTTTGCTTTTTCCGACCGTCCAGTCAATTTGTCGGCTTTTTGCAAATCGCGGTCCAACTCTTTCTCTTCGCAATAAGCCATATAGGCCAACAGACCTATCAACCCGATAAGCCCTCCACCTAATATTATCCCCACCATCGTCCACATAGGTTTTCCTCCTTATGAGTCTTTTCTGTCAAGGTAGTAACGCTTCATAGTATACAAAATTAATGTATTTTTCCGACATGCAACCATGTGTTCCAAAGAAAGATGTATCGATTTCATATCTACAATTCGTTATTAAACTCAATTACCAAAGAAATATCATCCTCCAAAGGTAATACCCATCATCAACCTCCTACTTTTCCACCTGAAACACATCCATAAACAGACAGATTCCTATCGTTTCGAACAGAGAAGGCAAAATAAACCAACAGGAAGAAAACATACTAGTATCGGACAAAATCATCAAAAATCACAAAGAAAAAACTACATATTCCTCAAAAATCGTATAAAAAAACTTTTTATTGTATTTTTATGATGCAGATAACCAGAAATGTATTATATTTGCATCGTATTTTTCATGGTATTAGATTTAAGGTTAACGTAAAGATTGGTTGTCGCGATGACAACCTTCTTTTTTTTATGACACTCCCATCAGCATACATTTTAAACATAACAGTTGATTTTTACAGTGCATCACATAATAAAAACTGAATATACTGAAAAGACCTTGTAGGCGATACCTACAAGGTCTTTTCTTAGGGTGACTAGTGGGATTCGAACCCACGACATTCAGAACCACAATCTGACGCTCTAACCGACTGAACTATAGTCACCGTCTTAGCTTTTTCTCGAGAAAACTAAAATAGTTCTTCCCTTAAAGCGAGTGCAAAGATAGGAACATTTGTTTTATATTCCAAATTTTGAAAGACTTTTTTGCTCATCCTATACAAAAAAGAGGTACAAATATCACTCATCTTGTTAACGAAGCCCTCCTTAATGCCTTACATTATAGACAAAGAAGATAAAAACAATCAATAAGATTACGCTAAAAACAAATGTTCCGCAGTTACCGTTATAAGGAACTGCGGAACACCATAACATAAGAATTCCAGCTTAATATATCTCTTTTTTGCCAGCCGCAAGCGTATTTTTCATGAGCATACAAATAGTCATGGGACCTACCCCACCGGGAACGGGCGTGATCAGCGAACATTTGGGGGCCACCTCATCAAATTTCACATCTCCTTTCAGCCGGAAACCTTTTTTACTGTTTACATCCGGCACACGAGTAGTACCTACATCTATCACAACAGCACCGTCTTTCACCATATCGACCGTCACAAAATCCGGTTGTCCGATTGCTGCAATAAGAATATCGGCTTCGCAACATTCTTTTTTCAGGTTGCGGCTATGACTGTGGCAGACTGTCACGGTAGCGTCCCCATAGTTTTTCTGCATCATCAACTGCGCCATCGGTTTTCCCACAATATTACTACGGCCCAATATAACGCACTTCTTACCTTTGGTTTCAACGCCATAGCGGCACAACAATTCCCAAATACCTTTGGGCGTTGCCGATATATAACAAGGCAAGCCAATAGCCATCCGCCCCACATTGACCGGATGAAAACCATCCACATCTTTCCGGTAATCGATGGCTTCTATTACCTTCTGCTCCGATATGTGTGCCGGCAAAGGCAACTGCACAATAAAACCGTCGATGTCTTCATCCCTGTTAAGTTCTTCTATCTTATCCAGCAGTTCCTCTTCCGTAATATCATCTTCCATACGAATCAATGTGGACTTAAAACCACAGGCTTCACAGGCCAGAACCTTATTACGAACATACGTCTCGCTACCTCCGTCGTGACCTACCAACACAGCCGCCAGATGCGGTTGCTTTCCTCCGGCAAGCCTGATAGCCGCCACCTCGGCCGCTATTTCCTCTTTAATAAGAGCCGACGTAATTTTTCCGTCTATCAATTGCATAAACTCTATGTCTGCCAAAAAACATTACTTCAGTTTGGGCATTCCGGGCATCTTGGACATACGTCCCATCATCTGCCCCATTTTGCTTCCCGTCACCATTTTCATCATCTTACGCGTTTGATCAAACTGTTTGATCAAACGATTCACTTCCTGAATGTTCGTACCGGATCCTTTGGCTATACGCTGACGACGGCTGCTGTTTAGTATCTCGGGATTCGTACGTTCGCGCGGCGTCATACTTTGGATAATCGCTTCAATACTTTTGAAAGCGTTATCATCAATATCTATATCCTTGATAGCCTTTCCCACTCCCGGAATCATGCTTGCCAGTTCTTTCAGATTTCCCATTTTCTTTATTTGTTGAATCTGAGACATGAAGTCGTTAAAGTCAAACTGATTCTTGGCAATCTTTTTCTGCAAACGGCGTGCCTCTTCTTCGTCATACTGTTCCTGAGCTTTCTCTACCAACGATACTATATCTCCCATTCCCAGAATACGGTCAGCCATACGCGAAGGATGGAACTGATCCACAGCCTCCATCTTTTCTCCCGTTCCTACAAATTTGATAGGTTTGTTGACGACCGTACGAATGGACAGTGCCGCACCTCCGCGCGTGTCTCCATCCAATTTTGTCAGAACCACGCCGTCGAAATCCAACCGTTCATTAAATTCCTTGGCCGTATTGACAGCGTCCTGTCCGGTCATAGCATCCACCACAAACAACGTTTCGTCCGGTTCAATGGCTTGCTTGATAGCAGCAATTTCCCGCATCATCTGTTCGTCTACCGCCAGCCGACCGGCCGTATCCACAATTACCGTATCATATCCTTTGGCTTTGGCTTCCTTGATGGCATTACGGGCGATCTCCACAGCATCCTTATTTTCCGGTTCGCTATAAACGGGGATCTGAATCTGTTCGCCCAACACCTTCAACTGTTCGATAGCAGCCGGTCGGTAAATGTCACAGGCTGCCAAAAGAGGATTCTTTTTCTTTTTGTTCTTCAACATCAGGGCCAGCTTCCCGGAAAAAGTCGTCTTACCGGCACCGTTCAAACCCGCCATCAAAATGACGGAAGGATGTCCTTTAAGCTCCAGATCAACCGCTTCGCTGCCCATTAACGCGGTCAGCTCATCATGCACGATCTTCACCATCAGCTGGCTGGGCTTCACTGCAGTCAGCACATTCTGCCCAAGCGCCTTTTGCTTAACGGTATCGGTAAACGTTTTAGCTACTTTATAATTAACATCGGCGTCAAGCAAGGCACGACGTACATCCTTCAGCGTTTCCGCCACATTTATTTCGGTGATCTTACCCTCACCCTTAAGAATCTTGAAAGAACGTTCCAGTCTTTCACTTAAATTATCGAACATATAAAAGCTTTGTTTTTGTGATGACTTTTGAAGATGCAAAGATACGAAGATTTCATCTAATTACCGGCATCTTACAAAGAGATTATCTGCATGTTTAATGTTCTCCTACCAATCCATCGCAGATGCCGGCCTTTTCGCCTATCGTTTTCTTCCCGCCATTCTTTCTTGTTTTATTCGTTTTTTCCGCCTATTTTCTCTACCTTTGCCGCGCTATATCGCCTTGAACGCTTATGAAACCGGCAAGGATTTCCGCATACATCAGTCTGTATGCCCTGTTATTGACAGCAGCGGCAGGCATGAATTACGGTTGCAGCCAACCGGACGCTCCACAACAAACAAATGTTACCGACACAACGTCCTGGATTCTACAAGTAAACCGGACCTCCAAACTGTACACAACGGAATACCGTATACACAAGATTGTCACACACGACGATATTGTACGCATCAAAGGATCGTTCCTCAATAAAAAATTCAATCTGCGGATGCCGATAGGAGACCGCAAGACGGCCTTACCGATGGATGTCACCCTAAAAGCATATATTGATTTCAGCGGATTCGGCGAACGCCACATACACCGTCAGGGAGAGAAGATCCAGATCCTCCTGCCCGATCCCCGCGTGACCGTCACTTCTTCCAAAATCGACCATGAACAGGTCAAACAATATATAGACATCACGCGTACACGCTACACAGATGCCGAGTTGACGGATTTTGCCCGTCAAGGTGTACAGAGTATTTTACAGACACTGCCGGACATCGGTATCCTGGAGGACGCCCGCCGCAGTGCCGCCCGTTTATTGATACCTCTGCTGCGTAACCTGGGGTATAAGGAGGAAAACATCATCATCTCCTTCCGAAAAGATTTCACTACGGAGGACATACCGCAATTGCTGTCACCGGAATCCTCCCGAACCTTATGAAGTTCACACACATGAAAAAACGTCTGTTCCTTTTACCGTTCCGATGGCTGACAACCGGCCTGCGCCACTGGCCTTTGTTGTCGGCTCTACTCCTGACCGCTGCGGTCGGTTATTTATATTACCGGTTTCGGCAAGGCGGAGAGATAACGTTATCCGTCCAGACGGAAAACCCCATTCAGATCACTCCCCAACAAATACGAAGCATCGAAGACATCGGAGAATGGGAATTCCTGGCTGTGAGCACAGAAGAGATGGTCGATACCGTACGCAAAAGATTTCTGTCGGCCGATCGGCTGACACGAATTTATACCGGAACAATGCGTTTGGGCCTTAACATGAAAGAAGTGCGGCCCGGATGGCTTACGACACAGGGCGACACCGTAAACGTACAGCTGCCTGCCATCCGGCTGCTCGACAAGAACTTTATCGACGAAGCCCGTACCCGTTCTTTTTACGAAAAAGGGTATTGGAACGGAAAGGCCAAGGAGCAAATGTACCATAAAGCCCGGCAGGCCATGCTCCGTCGCGGACTGACACGCAACAATCTGCAACAGGCTGAACAAAACGCAAGAGCACAAATCGAAAATCTTTTCCGCTCATTAGGATTTCACACCGTGAACATCACATTCATCCCCTAACCCCACACATCATGGATCTACTGAACATTCGCCGACCGTCCATCCTTCTTATCTATACCGGAGGTACCATCGGCATGATAAAAAACCAAGAAACAGGAGCTTTGGAAAACTTCAACTTCGATTTACTGCTGGAACAGGTTCCCGAATTAAAGCGGTTTAACTACCGTATTTCCACATACACGTTCACCCCACCCATCGACTCATCGGACATGGAACCGGCGCACTGGGCCAAGATTGTCAAAATCATAGATTTCAATTATCTCCACTTCGACGGATTTGTCATCCTGCACGGCACCGATACCATGGCCTATACGGCATCCGCCCTGAGTTTTATGCTGGAGAATCTGACTAAACCGGTCATCCTTACCGGATCGCAGCTCCCTATCGGCACTTTACGCACCGACGGAAAGGAGAACCTGATTACAGCTATAGAAATTGCGGCTGCCAAGAAACCGGACGGAACACCGATGGTTCCCGAAGTATGTATTTTCTTCAAAAACGAACTCATGCGCGGCAACCGGACCACCAAAATCAACGCCGAGCATTTCAATGCGTTCCGATCCTACAACTACCCGGTGCTGGCGCAGGCCGGCATTCACATACGCTACAACGAACACGCCGTACGGTGTCCCGATTTCTCCCGCCCCATGAAACCGCACTACTTGTTTGATACAAATGTAGTGATGCTTACGCTGTTTCCCGGTATTCAGGAGAGCATCATTAAGTCGGTGCTGCATGTGCCGGGCCTGAAAGCCGTGGTGCTGAAAACATTCGGCTCGGGAAACGCCCCGCAGAAGCTTTGGTTTCTGAAAGAGCTGAAAGAGGCCTCCAAACGGAATATCCTGTTTGTAAACATCACACAATGCCAAGCCGGTACGGTGGAAATGGGGCTATACGAGACCGGTCTCCGGCTTCTGGAGAGCGGGGTGGTGAGCGGTTACGACAGTACTCCCGAATGTGCCGTAACCAAACTGATGTTCCTGCTGGGGCATCAGTATCCGCTCGACAAAATACGACAACTCATGAATTCCGACATGGCTGGCGAGATCACCAAAAACTAAAGCCTGCCCCAGCGCCACCGATAAAGCCTCTTCAACAGACTGTGACGCCAGCGAAACAGCGGAGACAACCACCGTCCGTAACGGATATATCCGACGTATCCCGCATATTTCCGAGCCAATAGCCCGGACCGGTCCGGGTAGAAGCGCATCCCCTCATCCAGCAGATACCCGTAAAGCATCCGTTCCCAAAAACGGTCGGCATGAGCAGGTATGTGGGCGATATAGTCCGTATCAAAACCGTCTGTCCGCATACTCAACCCCCGGGTCTCCAGTTTATACCCCATCACCGGCACCGGTGAATAAGCGATTTCGTACCGGCGAAACATTCTGATTTGCTGCTCATAATCCTCATACCTCCACAGTTTCTCATCAAAAAGACAGGCTCGGGCCACATCGGCACGAAGCAGATAGGAGCCGGACCGCAATGCCACATCCATCAGATACAGAGCACGCACGGAGTCCGTCACCTTCCCCCGCTTGGGATATACGGAAAACACCCGTTCACCGTGCCCGTCATCCAAAGTAAAATTAGCCGCCGCTACCGGCACATTGAAATCCCGAACCAGCCGCAACAGCTCCGACAAACATACGGGAAGCAGATAATCATCCGCATCCAGAAAGAGGATATACATACCGCGAGCTTGCGCCACACCGTAATTCCGCGCGGAGGAGACACCTCCGTTTGCTTTCCGAAACAAACGAACGCGCTCATCCTGTTCCCGTGCCACAAGGTCCGGTCCGCCGTCTGTAGAACCGTCGTCCACCACAACGACCTCCCACGCCGCATGGCTCTGACGCTTCACCGAATCCAAAGCGCGCCTTATCGTATGCTCCTTATTATATAAAGGTATAATTACCGATACCAACTGTTCGTATGTCCTATCTGTATCTTCCGGTTGCACTGCACGCTGGCTGTTTATCCTTTCCATTATAACTTCACTTTCTCTGTACGGGCTTTCGACTCGTTGTGCAGCCGGTCCAGTGCCGTAACCACGTATGTGTACGAACGACTGCCGTCCTCGTAGGGCAATTTATAAAAAGTGTTCCCGGTAAGGGCCACTATGCAGTCGGTCCGTTCCAAATCCGTTTTCTCCCCCTTCATGAAACGATACACCACATACTGACGGGCCTTGTCCATCTCCTTGCGCGCTTTCGGCGCCTGCCAGAACAAGATGTATCCATCGGATGTCCAAATGGCTTTCAAACCCTTCACCCGCTTGGGCGCTTTATGGTCGATCCAAGGCATCAACGGCTGAAGAGCCGGATAACGATGATAATTCTTTTGCAGCATGGTAGCATAGTTTCCCTTATTGTCCACCACTGCTTTGGCATACCACTGGCAGCTGCCGTATATGCCCGGCAATGTACGCTGCAGGTGCATCTTACGCATTTGCTGGTGTACGGCAGGATTCTGCGGATCACTTTTTGCCACGGTCCGATCCACATCCTGTCCGATGAACAAGGGACGTTTGCCGGCATACCGGCTCCACCAGCGTATCAGCGTATCATAGTCGGCCGCCGGATGCCCTATCTCCCAATAAATTTGCGGAATATTATAGTCCACCCAACCTTCATCCACCCATCGCAATACGTCGGCATACAGATCGTCGTAATTCTGAAGCCCCCGGGTATCACTCCCCCGTTGCGGATCATTTTTCTTGTTGCGATAGATGCCGAACGGCGACACGCCGAATTTGGCCCAAGGCTTGACAGCCCGTATACTGTCGCGCATCTGCCGGATAAAGCGGTTCACATTGTCCCGCCGCCAGTCTCCCCGGTTCATGTTTCGTCCGTAGCGGGCATACGTCTCATCGTCGGGAATGGGTACACCCGGCACGGGATAAGGATAAAAATAATCATCCATATGAATACCGTCCACATCGTAGCGCCGAAGAATGTCTGTCACCACGCTGCATATATACGCCCGGTTTTCCGGCACTCCCGGATCAAAAAGCAATTGTCCGTCGTAAGAGAAGAAACGGTCGGGAAACCGGAAATAAGGATGTCCGGACGCCAACACCCGCGTACCTTTCGTCTTGGCTCTGTAAGGGTTTATCCAGGCGTGCAGTTCCATACCGCGTCGGTGGCATTGCTCCACCATCCATTGCAAGGGATCCCAATAGGGAACGGGCGCCTGCCCTTGCTGTCCGGTAAGATAACGGCTCCAGGGTTCCAGTGCACTTTGGTACAAAGCGTCGCCTTCCGCCCTCACCTGAAACAGAATGGCATTGATACCGGCCTGCTGCAAGGCATCGAGCTGTGCCGTAAGCGTGGTCTGCATCGCTGCCGTCCCCAGTCCGTTAAACTGATTATTCACACATTGTATCCATGCTCCGCGAAACTCACGCTTGGGAGCGGGCTGGGCCGTAGACACGACCGTTCCTGCACACAGCAGGGCGAAAAGTAATAAGGCTTTCTTCATTCCGTTTGGGTGTGTTTTCATCGCAAAGGTAGTCAAAAAAAAACAATACCCCTCCCAAGCAAACTGAAAATCTTCGGATTTCTTTCCCACCTCTTTCCGCACAACGGAACGACTTGTTTTCGCTCCCCGGACCGTCTGTCCACGTTCCGGGCCGTTTTTTCCGTCTTCCGGCCGACAAGCCTGCGCCGTAACGCGATCCTCTCTTTCCACCGTCGGAAACGCTTGATTTTAGTTTTTTTGTCCGGGTATGAAGGGCAACTATCGGCTTTTTCGTAACTTTGTCCACCAATCAAACGGGCAACGGACATGAATGATTTTATTCAAATAAAAGGAGCACGGGTAAACAACCTGAAGAATATCGACCTGAACATACCACGCGGCAAGCTGGTGGTCATTACCGGTTTGTCGGGTTCGGGAAAATCGTCGCTGGCTTTCGATACGTTGTATGCCGAAGGGCAACGACGGTATGTGGAAAGCCTTTCGGCCTATGCACGCCAGTTTCTGGGACGCATGAGCAAGCCGGAATGCGATTATATCAAAGGGATCCCCCCGGCCATTGCCATCGAACAGAAAGTGAGCAGCCGGAATCCGCGCTCCACAGTGGGCACATCCACCGAGATCTACGAATATCTGCGCCTCCTTTTCGCACGCATCGGACGCACCTTCTCGCCCGTCAGCGGCCAGGAGGTCCGCAAACATTCCACCGAAGACATCGTGGCCTGCATGCTTTCCTATTCCAAGGGAACACGCTTCACGGTGCTAGCTCCCGTCACCCTGCGCGAAGGACGGACGCTGGAGCAGCAGCTGGACATGGCTTTCAAACAGGGCTTCAGCCGGTTGGAAGCGGACGGAGCCATCGTACGCATAGAAGACTTTCTCCAGCAACTGGCCCGAAAAGACCCGACCGCCACTCAGGCACAAACCCTGTATCTGCTCATCGATCGCCTGAGCTGTGACGAGGGCAAAGACACGATAGCCCGCCTGGTGGACTCTGCCGAGACCGCCTTCTACGAAGGAGACGGACGCTGCCTGCTGCGTTTCTATCCGTCGGAAATCCTGCATTCCTTTTCCATGAGTTTCGAAGCCGACGGCATACAGTTCGAAGAGCCTACCGACAATTTGTTCGCATTCAACTCCCCCGTAGGAGCCTGCCCCGAGTGCGAAGGATTCGGACGGGTGATCGGCATCGACGAACGGCTGGTGATCCCCCACACGGAACTGAGCGTTTACGACGGGGCCGTGGTGTGTTGGCGGGGCGAAAAGATGGGCGAATGGAAAACAAGCTTCTGCCGGCAGGCGGCACGGGCGAACTTCCCCATTTTCGAACCTTACTACCAGCTTACGCAAAAACAAAAAGATTATCTGTGGCACGGCGATCCGAACGCCGGACCGGTCGAAGAGCAGGCCTGCATCGACGCTTTCTTTAAAATGCTGGAAGAGAACCAGTACAAAATCCAATATCGCGTCATGCTAGCCCGCTATCGCGGAAAGACCGTCTGTCCGCGTTGCCACGGGTCGCGTCTGCGCCCCGAGGCCAATTACGTGAAAATCGGCGGACGCTCGATTTCCGATCTGGTTGAACTGCCCGTATACGAACTGAAAAACTTCTTCGACCGGCTGGAACTGACAGAGCATGAACAACAGGTCGCCCGCCGCATCCTGACGGAAATCGGCAACCGACTGCAATTCCTGCTCGACGTAGGACTAGGTTACCTGACACTGAACCGACTGAGCAATTCATTATCGGGCGGCGAAAGCCAACGCATCAATTTGGCCACCTCGCTGGGCAGCAGCCTGGTGGGTTCGCTCTACATCCTGGACGAGCCCAGCATCGGCCTGCACAGCCGCGACACGGACCGGCTGATCCGCGTGCTGCGGCAGTTGCAAGCGTTGGGCAACACCGTAATCGTAGTGGAGCACGACGAGGAAATCATACGCGCCGCCGACTATATCATCGACATAGGGCCTAACGCCGGACGTCTGGGAGGCGAAGTCGTGTTCCAGGGGGATTTGCAGCGTCTGCTGGAAGAAAGCCCGACCGACACACAGAGCTACACCGTGAAGTATCTGACGGGGCAGGAACAGATCCCCGTACCGCCCTCCTGCCGTCCGTGGAACAATTACATCGAAGTGAAAGGCGCACGGGCCAACAACCTGCGGGGCATCGACGTAAAATTCCCACTCAACGTGATGACGGTAGTAACGGGCGTAAGCGGATCGGGAAAATCCACGCTGGTACGCGACATTTTTTACCGGGCCTTGAAACGACAGTTTGATGAAGTAAGCGACCGTCCGGGCGAGTTTCGCGAGTTGGCCGGCGACGTGAAAGCAGTGAAGGCGGTGGAATTTATCGACCAGAACCCCATCGGGAAATCCAGCCGCAGCAATCCGGTAACATACATCAAAGCGTACGACGAAATTCGCAAGCTGTTTGCCGCCCAGCCGCTATCGCGACAGATGGGTTTCACACCCGGACACTTTTCTTTCAACACCGACGGCGGACGCTGCGACGAATGCAAGGGCGAAGGCACCGTCACCGTGGAGATGCAGTTTATGGCCGACCTGGTGCTGGAATGCGAGTCCTGCCACGGCAAACGCTTCAAGCCGGAAATTCTGGAAGTGAGATTCTGCGGACAGGACATCAACGACATCCTGAACATGACCGTGAATCAGGCAGTGGAATTTTTCGAAGCCCACGCGCAAAGCAAAATCGCCCGCCGGCTGATTCCGTTGCAGGACGTAGGTCTGGGCTACATCAAACTGGGACAAGCCAGCAGCACGCTCTCGGGCGGTGAGAACCAACGGGTAAAACTGGCTTATTACCTGGGGCTGGAAAAATCGGAACCCACACTGTTCATCTTTGACGAACCGACCACCGGACTGCATTTTCACGACATCCGACGGCTGCTCCGTGCTTTCGACGCCTTGATCGAGCGGGGGCATTCGCTGGTGATCATCGAGCACAACCTGGACGTTGTCAAATGCGCCGACTATGTGATCGACCTAGGACCTGAAGGAGGAGACAAAGGCGGCAACCTGATCGTGTGCGGCACACCGCAGGAAGTGGCCGCCTGCGCGGAAAGCCATACGGGACGCTTCCTGCGCGAAAAGCTGGCGGGCCACACCTCCACTTGACAAAACGGATAAAATGTTGTATATTTGCAAACAAACAAGTCTGTCCACCGTATGAAAAAGGATATATACCGTAAATATTATGTCAAAGCTATATGCGCATTTTCCATCCGTTACGGAAGGAATACCGCAACGCATAGCCGGTAATAGATTCCTTCCCAGCCGGACCTTATCGCCCGTTCGTACTCCGAACGGGCTTTTTTATGCCTCCGACGGGCAAACGGGGTGCGCACCATCGGTAAACAGGATGCGCACGACGTTCATTCGGGATGCCGGCCCCGTGAAAACGGCATGACCGCCCCTGTTTTTCAGGAACCGGATAAAGCGTCCCACACCTCAAAGCTACGTTGTTGCGTGGGGAAAAAACCGCATTACGGCCATCCTAAAAAGTCCCGTTTTGTACGGAAATCTTACCGGTTTTCAAATCCAGACAACCTTTACGACGTTCCTCTTTCCTCCATCCGATGAGGGAAGTGCCATAACATCTGCGCCTATCCATCAAAAAAAAACGGGGCACAACGCCCGACGACGTTGTGCCCCGCATACTCGTTTCCAGTACCTTACCGGATCACTTTCTTACCATCCACAACATACACTCCGGCCGGCAAACCTTGCAAAGCCGCACGAAGCGGAACACCGGCACGAAGCACCGTACCGCTCAGACTGTGTACCGTCACCAACGGATCGGCACCGCTTCCGAGTGCATCGGAAACAGCGGTAGGATCGTCATCCCCGATCAGGAAAGGCAGGGTCGGTTCTCCGGCTTCCGACAGCCGATAAGCAGTCAACGGAGCCACAGTAGCCGACTGCCGGAAAAGCCCTTCCTTCGGAACATACACATAGGCATGGGAAACGGCGGCAGCCGCAACGGAAGCGTTGCCCTTCCAGCCCGTCTCACCGGACAAGGCTACCGGAGTACGCATACGGAAAGTCACGGTCTTTCCGGCTGTGGCACCCGCCTTAGGCATCAACATGTACAACCCCGACGGAATGATTTCCCGGTTCGTCATATCCTCTTCGACAAAATGCGCTCCACCCCAACGGTAAAACGTAAAGGCATCGGCGGGTCGCCAGATTTTCGACGTCAGCACATCCGTAGTCACAACGGCATACACATCGGAAGGGAAGCAGGCGGCAACCGCTTTTCCGTTCTCAAACGTGTAGGTCCACCAACGGGCCACTGCCGGAACATCTGCCGTAAAGGCACCGCTCCGGCTCGTATGGGCACAGATCTCCAACACGGAAGCCGCACCGACACTTTCGGCATCCACCGTTTCATTCAATGCGGCCGAAACCAAAAGGGGGAGCTGTCCGTCGCCCAGCCCCGAGCGGCACTGACCGGGCGTCACCTGCAATACGGCTTCGGTAGCCGTAAAAGCGGTGGGATCTACCTTTTTCAACGCCGGAGCACCCGTAGCCACCACCCGCTCCAGGATGCTCACGCCATACAGGGCGTTGGGAGCGATCCGCTCCACTGTGGCGGGCAATTTGTGCTGCCGCTGCGTAGCCCCCTCGGGATAACGGAGAAGCTGAAGTTTGTTTTTATCGTAAAGAGCCGAGGAATAGGAACTGTACATACTGTTCTTCCCGTCCACCTTGATAGCGGTCAGATTCTTGCACCCTTTGAAAAGCACATCGGCCTCGCCGGCTGTCTGTTCCCGTTCAAATCGCAGCCCGCTGACCCCCACCCCGGCGGGTATGGCCGAAGAGAGGTGGGTCAATGTGTTCAGTTCCCCGCTGCATGTCTTGCTTTCGCTCTGTCCGTCGGCGTTGGTCAGCCGCACGGTTGCCGCTCCCTCCGCCGGATGCTCCATCACCAGTTCGAACGAAGCGGCGGGCCGCAGGGTAAACTTGATTTCCGTACCGCTGTCGTATTTCAGCCGCAATTCTCCGTCTTTGGCGAGATAAAACTGAAATCCCTTTGCATACACATTGTCGAAAGGATTGCTGCCCGTGGCCAGCAGGGCCGATCCCCACTGATTGAAAGCACTGCCGTCGTTGACGAACGCCGCACGCAACGTCCAGCTTTCTTTCCCGCCCATCGGACGTTCCAGAGCAAGCACGCGTTGCACACCGGCCTCACCATCCCAGGAGAGTTCGTTACAAAAAATGGTCCGGGCAGCCCCCAGATCCGTCAGTGTGGCCGGCAACGAAAGAGCGGTCACTCCTTCGTTGCCATACAGAAAATCCGGCGCCAAGGCCACAATCGGATAAGAAGTTCCATCGTACGTATATGCGGCGGGCAATGTCAGCGCCCCGCTGCCGCTCAGGGCTTCCGTAAGCGTCAGTTTTCCGTCATCTTCCGTATACTTGAACTCCCAGCCGTTGAGGGTGATTGTCTTCGGCAATTCTTTCGTGATCACCGCCGTATACGTACCGCTTTCCACCGGTCGGAACGTTATCTTGTTGCCTTCCATGAAAGACTGCGGCATCCACCGTCCGTGCGGATCTTTCCATCCGGCCAGGTAATAGCCTTCCTTGGGATAGGCACGGAGAATAACATCCTCGCCCACCACGGTCTGATAGGGATTCGTGTGTCCGTTGGCATCCACCGTACCGGCCTCCTCGTTGGACGAAACCACCTTGATCTCACAAGGACCGGCAGCCTCGGCAGTCACATTCACCAGCACGTCGTACACCATACGGAACATCTCCGCACCAGCCGGTTTGGCATCCGTCACCGCATCCCATTCGCCGCTATAAGAACCGTCGAAACGCAAACGTACATGCGTAATGCCGGTCGGCATATCGTAAGGAAGCAATACCGCCAACGAACCGTCGGAAAGCATGGTATTGCCAGCCGTGTTTTTATTGCCTATCACCTTGATAAACTCACCCTCATCATCGAAATCGCCGTCACTGTTCAGATCGATATAGGCCGAAAGCCGACAGTATCCCAATCCGTTGGCCGTTTCCGTGTCTTTCCATGCCAGTGTAAAACTGCTTCCCGCCGGTGCTTCCACTACATCCGTCGTATGGAAAAAATGCTCCGGGCAAGACGACGCCCGGTAAATCTCCACGGGTGCATGTCCGTTTTGTGTCACAGTCATCGTCGTTACATATTGTTCGTAGTTGGCCACATCCTGCCAGTCTCTGAGATTCTCCTGCGGCATTCCCCACTTATTGACGATAAAGTGAGCCGTGAAGGTGGCTCCGTCCTTGCCGTAATACACGTAGGAGGCTTTGGTGCTGACCGTATTGCCGTCAGCATCCGTCCATTTCAGAAAGTCGTAACCGGAAACCGGTGTTGCCGTAAGCGTCACGGGGTCCGTGTTCGTGACGCTGTTTCCCGTCGTCCCGACAATAGCCACCGTTCCCTGTGTATCGTCGGCTGTCAACACCGAAACGGTTCGCGGTTCGGTAATGCGGTCCATTTGTCTCAGTGCGAATACAAAGGAAGTACCGTCGCTCAAAACCAACCGGGCATGCACGTCGCCCGTCACGGCGTTTTCAGGGACAGTGACGGTCAGTGCTTCCACCGTTTCCGACGTGTCGTAGACGCCATTGTTGTCGAAATCCACACTCAGACGAGCTGTCTGCCCCGCAGGCAACAGGACGGGCGCCGTAAACGATTCGCCCCGATAAACAGGATACCGGATCTCTCCGCTCTTGTCCTGATCAAATTTTCGCATTATATAATAAGGAGTACCGTCGGGCCTCGTAAACGGCAGGAAATAGGACGCAAACAGTTCGGCGGCAACGGTAGCCGTCTGTCCCACCGGCTGGTCGCTGTAAGAAAGTGCGGCATCTTTCACCCACTTGTCTTCCATGACAAACCAGTCTGTTCCCGACAGGTTGTTATCGAAATAATACTTCCAGCGCGGATAGTAGAAATCTTTCATCATACCGCCCCATTCCCGATACGAATAGTCGCGCAATCCTCCGCCATTGGCTTGTGCACGGTCGCCCCAAGTGGTAATCAGACGACGGGCATTGGCTTGCTCCAACCAATTCTTGTCGGCCACAGTAGTGCCAGACACCTCATCCGCAATATCACGTGCCATATTTGTCCAACGCCCCAGCATGAAGTTCCGGTTTGTGTTCAGCAGTATGTCCATATCCAGCAGCAACTGGAGATAAGCATCCCGACGAAGGGCGAAAGCCTCTTGGTTTCCGGACGAGTGAGCCGTCTGGATCGACTTGAGCAGATAATAAGCATAATCCGTCAATGCCTGGCGGGACAGATCGGTCAGGTCGTAGCTGTAATTCTCACCCGGCTGCGGGTTCTTCAGCAAGAGATGGGCCGCATCGATTACATCCTGCGAATCATAGAAGATGCCGGTACCGCCCCACGATGAAACGGCATTCACCGTCAGGGAAGGACGGGCGCAAAGCACAGCCTCCATCGGTCCTTGCAAAGAAGTGGTACAGTTCAGCGAAGAATTGCGAAGCTTCTCCCAAGCGGCCTTCAAGTCTGCATTGTCCACCCCGTAACGGGCTACGGTATAATCGGCCATCCAAGCTTTCGGATCGGGCTTGGAAGCGTACCAGGGAAGTTCGAACAACGCGTCATACAACACCGGTACGGATTCTATGGCCTCGGGAGTGGCACCTATGCCCTTGATGTTGGTAAACTTAGCCTTGTCGGCAAAGAAACCTTCAATGGTTCCGTTCAACCGACCGAAGAATCCGGTACGTCCGCCGAAATTGGGAAGCATACACCATACGGCATCGTGCCCCTGATAGCTTCCGAAATGCGTATGAGCATCAGAGAAAAGGTCCAGAACGACAAGTTTTCCTTTAGCTACCTTGTTCAGCACATGGTACTGGGCACCCGACCATTGCCAGAACTGGATAACCCATTTGGCATCCGCCTTGGCATCGGTCATGGCTTTGGCTATCTTTTCGTAGGCGGCCGGCACATCAATGCCCGACGTATTGGCACCTTCGTGAAAGGGGTCCATACTGTAATAAGCCGATTCTCCCATCACTTCTTTCAGCCGGGCATAATATTTTGCCGATATATCGGCGAAAGCCGACGAATTGGGGTCCAGAATATACGGACGCACAAATCCGCACCAACCTCCCTGATTGATGGCCGCATAACCTTTAGCACCAATGTCGCTCGGCACCATACCGGCATAACCGGGCAATACGGGCTGCATCCCCAGTTCACGCATTCGGGAAAGGATCTTACCGGCCAATACCTCCTGCCGGCGATACCACCATTCCGGATTTGGGCCGCCCCAACCTTCGAGATTGTTCATGCCCCACCAAGCCTGAAAACAAGGTCCGGCAATAAATTTATTGGCATCGGCCAGCGAATAACCGAGGTCCTCGACCAGCAGTTTCTTCCATACGGCATCCAGTCCCACGATCTGCAAAGGCATATTGATTCCGTGAAGGGCCATCCAATCGATTTCCTGCTGCCAGCGTTCCCATGTCCAGGTAGACATGGAATAGGAGAACGTACAATAGTTCAGGTAATAGCGGTAATCCACCGAACATTCGTGCTTTTCCTCGACAGCGGGTGCCGGCAAAGCCACCGGAGCGAGATCGGTTGTCAAATGGTTCCAAGCCAGATTCACATGGGCGTAATGGTTCAAATACCAATTAATGCCCGTAGCCACCGACAAAACCGTATTTCCCTTGATACAGGGCTTCCCTTCGGTAGACGCCGTAAGTACAAACACATCTTTCCCGACCGACAGGCTTTCGTCCACCACCAGTTGGAAACGGTCGGAGGTGCCCGGCCCTCCGATGCGGTTCAACAAGGCTGCCAACACCGGCGGGTTCTCCTCGGCCGCCTGTAACCATACGGGTACAGCGCTCACAAAGAACGCCAGACATAAAAAAAGTTTTCGCATAGTATATCAATTAAGTTATTAAATAATACAGGATTGTTGTCTTCACAAAAGTACGCAAAAAACAACGAACCGGAAGCGTATCATGCTAAAAAAAGTCCGGAAAATGAGATTTTCCGGACAAAAGAGATACCAGTATCTTGTCGGTTTCGCCGTTGTCAAAGCGGAATATATTCTACAAAAGCCTCCATGGCCTCGTACGAAGCGAGCCCCAGGTTCTTGTACAACTCCGCCGTAGCATGGTTCCGATCCTCGGAACGCTGCCAGAACAACCGTTCGTCATTACCCAGGAAAGGAGCACTCTCCATCTGCGACTGATGTTTCAGGATCGCGTTACGTTTGGCCCGAAGTTCTTCGGGACTGATGGGTACCACCATCTCGATATGCTCTATCTCCCACTCGGCCCATGCACCGCGATACATCCAGATGCGGCAATCTTTCAACCATTCCGCACCGGCTTCTTTCTCCAGATCAACGGCGGCAAACACGGCATCCGTACATACACGGTGCGTACCGTGAGGATCGGCCAGGTCGCCGGCCACAAATATCTGGTGGGGTTTCACTTCACGCAATAAGTTACGTACGATCTCCACATCGGCCTCGCTGATCGGGTTCTTCTGAATGCGACCGGTTTCATAAAACGGCAAATCAAGGAAATGCACCCGATCCAACGGTATACCGCTGTACATGCTGGCTATGCGGGCCTCGCCCCGGCGGATAAGTCCCTTGATGGTAAGAATATCGCGGGTGTCCAGATCATTCGCTTTCTTCCCGCCCAAGAACGAACGGATCTCGGCGTATTTCTTGTTAATCACTTCGTTCCCGCCTTCATCAAACAGCTGGTTAAACCCGTTTATGAAGTGAAGAAAACGAATCACTTCTTCATCCCCTACGGCAATGTTGCCCGATGTCTGATAAGCCACGTGCACTTCGTGCTTCTGCTTGACAAGCCGCTGCAATGTACCTCCCATAGAGATCACATCATCGTCGGGATGAGGCGAAAAGATAACAACCCGCTTCGGATAGGGTTTGGCACGCTCGGGACGATAGGTATCATCGGCATCCGGCTTACCTCCCGGCCATCCCGTAATCGTATGCTGAAGATCATTGAAGATACGTATGTTCACCTCGTAGGCCGAACCGTACAGAGCCAGCAACTCGCCCAATCCGTTTTCATTGTAATCCTTGTTGGTGAGCTTCAGAATCGGTTTTCCCGTAATGCCGCACAGCCATACGATGGCGCTGCGGATAAGTTTGTTGTCCCACTCGCACGACGTCACCAGCCACGGACGCTGAATACGTGTAAGATGGGCTGCGGCAGAAAGGTCAATCACCACATTCACATTGTTGTGCATTTGTAGGAACGATGCCGAAAGAGCATCGGTAATCCGCCCCTCGACCGCCGACTTGATGACATCGGCTTTTTCCTCGCCCCATGCCATCAGATAGATCTTACGGGCCGACAGGATGGTGCCCACACCCATCGTGACAGAACATAACGGAACATTCTCCGTACCGCCGAACACCTTGGCAGCTTCGTTGCGCGAGGTATTATCAAGCAACATCAGACGTGTGCGCGAACCGACCTGCGAACCGGCTTCGTTCAACGCTATATTCCCCATCTGACCGATACCCAACACCAGTACGTCCATACCACCGAAACTATCGATCTTACGCTCATAATCCCGGCAATATTCGAGTACATCTTCCTGCGGTATCGTACCGTCGAGTGTAAAGATACTTTCTTTGGGAATGTCTACATGCTTCAGAAATACCTCCTCCAGCGAGCGGAAATTACTGTTGGGCGCATCAGGCGTCAACGGATAATACTCATAAGCCGTAAAAACAACCACGTTACCGAAACTCAGTTCCCCGCACCGATGCATGGCAATCAGTTGACGGAACAATTCCGTCGGCGTATTGCCACCCGACACACCTAAGACAAACTTCTGTCCGGCTGCCTGCCGCTCACGTATGGCATCGGCTATCTGACGGGCCACTTCGACCGATCCTTCTTCCGCTGTAGCATAAATATCGGTAGAAAGTTTTTCAAGACGCGTCAACACGGAGCGCTCGATATTGTTATCCGGCCTATAATAGCGCGGCGACACCTGATTAAGAGAAATCTGTGAACTGAGATTCGTTTTCATATTCAAACTGGATAAAGGATTAATAGTACATCATCCCCACCGGAAAACGTTGTCCGACAGGAACAAGGCAAATTTACAAAATCGAAACGTATTTCGGTCGCAAACCGACCGTTTTATTTCTATAAATAATCCTAAAAAAGAGCCCTCCGCCGCTTGTTCAAGAAGAACAAACCGCAGAGGGCTCCTTTATATCAGGTCAGACAATCCGCTTAGAAATACACACCGACGCCCACCTTGAATCCAACTTTACTGCCATCAGCAAAGTCATTCAGGCTCATATCATAATATACGGCCGGCTCAACGGTGACATGCTTATTCAGGAAAAAAGCATAACCGACCTCGGGACACAATTGAATATTGTTCACATTTTTGGTAATGTGTTCGTATTGCACACCGGTTCCCATGTAGACACCGTTCTGTTTGAAGTAGTAACGGACACCAAGTCCTGCCGACACATTGTCGGTGTGACGAGTATGGTCGTATCCGGCTTTTGCATAAATCATCCACGCATCCTCCACAAAATAACCACTAAACAAGTCAACGCCCAAAGTCACTTTCTCATTGGAACTGTAAGACAAGTTCAATCCCGACAATGAAGCGGATAAATACTTCGTATTCTTCTCAAACTGAGCATTCGCACTAACGGCTATCACCGCAAGTAACATGGCAAGAAATAATTTTTTCATACTATACAACTTTTAATTAAACAATGACCGGCATTATTCTCCGGTTTTACGTTCTCTCATATCTTTCTTGCGCGCGGCCTCCATCTTTTCCTTCTTTCGATAAAGCCACCACAGCGCCACAATTATCAGTATGTTCACACCCACCGTCACTGCTATTTTTAAAGGCGAAGCCGTGCTCCGAGGAAGCCAGTAGGCGTAAATCGTGCCCGAATATATCAAAAAGGCTAATGGCATCCAAACCGATTTTTCTATTTTTGGCTTTTTCATAGGGGCTTTTCATTTATATTAAGTACCCAACGCAAAAAAAGACCGCCCGGCACCATCGATAAGGCGATTCCAAGCCCGCAACCGATCACGTAGGGCAAACGGAATCCTTCGGGTGCAACCAGGATGTAGGTAGTGCACACACAAGTCATGAACAAAGCCGGAAAAAGGGTGATATAATAGTTCTTCTTCCGGCGTGCCAACCATACGGTAGCCGCCCAAAAGGTGAAGATGGAAAGCGTCTGGTTAAACCAGGCAAAATACCGCCAGAGTACATCAAAGTTAATATTCATCAAAACAGCAGCAATGACAAACAGGGGCAACGATATCCATAACCGACGCCACAACGTATGCTGCCGGTAATGCAGAAAGTCGGACGCTATGAGACGGGCGCAACGGAAAGCCGTATCACCGGATGTGATCGGAGCAGCCACCACACCCAGGACGGCCAGCACCGCACCAGCTGTCCCCAGCCAGTCTTTGCAAATAAGATTAACCAAGACAGCGGGATTCGCCTTCCCGTCGGGCGACATCAATGTCTGCAATGCTTCATAGCCTCCGGCAAATTTGATGGCAGCGGCGGCCCAGATCAATGCAATGACACCTTCGGTGATCATGGCACCGTAGAACACCCGACGCCCCAGACGCTCATTCTGAATACAACGCGCCATCATGGGACTTTGAGTGGCATGAAAACCGCTGATCGCCCCGCAAGCAATCGTTATGAACAACATCGGGAACAACGGCAGGTTCCGGTTGGGATGATGATTCGAAAACGCGTCGGTAATCTCCGGCATCCATCCCGGATGGGCAAATATGCCATAGAGAACTCCCAAAGCCATGATGAGCAACGCCACCCCGAATAAGGGGTAAATACGCCCGATCAGTGCGTTGATAGGAAGCAAGGTGGCCAAGATGTAATAAGCAAAGATAAGAATACTCCAGAAAACGGGCGTGCCCCATACGCCCCATTCCGTTGTCATAGAGGATAACAGGCCGGCAGGAGTAGTGACAAAAACGGTGCCCACCAGCACCATCAGCACGAGCGAGAACACACGCATGGTCTGCCGGATACCGTTACCCAATTCATCACCGACAATTTCCGGAAGGCTCGCTCCCCCTTTGCGTATAGAAATCATACCGGAAAGATAATCATGAACCGCTCCGCCGAAAATGGAACCAAACACGATCCACAGGTAGGCGGCCGGTCCGTATAATATACCCAATATGGCACCGAATATCGGACCGGTTCCGGCTATATTCAAAAACTGAATCAAATACACTTTCCAAGTGGGCATAGGCAGATAATCCACCCCGTCCTGCCGGGTGAAGCAAGGCGTCTTCCGGTCGCTATCCGCCCCGAAAATTCTTTCTACAACAGCACCGTAAACGGCGTAGCCCACCAACAACGCCACCAGCGCCACACAAAATGTTACCATAACAGATTTATTTTTTAGCGACTACAAAAATAACAAATTAGGAAGGAACCCTTTGCATTTCTTCACAAAACTTTCCGTATGCCGCCAAAATAGTTTAACTTTGTGACCGTTTTTCATCTATCGGCATTTGCTCATGAAACGATTCACACCTTATTATATATATATACTTTTTTGTCTGTGCCCCGTCCTTGTATCGGCACAGACCCATTACCCCAAACGAGAAGTCAGAGCCGTCTGGCTGACAACACTCAGCGGTTTGGACTGGCCGAAGACAAAAGCCGACACGGAAACCGGACGCCGGCAACAGCAGCAGGAACTATGCGATCTGCTTGACCGGCTGAAAGCCATTCATATAAATACCGTATTGTTGCAGACCCGCGTACGGGGTACCGTAATTTATCCTTCAACCATCGAGCCGTGGGATAACTGCCTGACGGGCACCTACGGGCAATCTCCCGGCTATGATCCTTTACAGTTTGCCGTGGAGGAATGCCATAAACGAGGAATGGAGCTGCACGCCTGGCTCGTCACCATCCCCTGTTTCAAGACCGCAGCGGCACGGCATCTGGGGAATCGGTCGGTGCTGAAGACACACCCTTCTCTTTGCATACGCCACAACGACTCCTGGTATCTGGATCCCGGTATGCCGGGAACAGCCGACTATCTGTCGGCACTGTGCAAAGAAGTGGCAGAGCGCTACGACATCGACGGCATTCACTTCGATTACATCCGCTATCCCGAGAACGCCACTGCTTTCTCCGATCAAAAGTCCTATCGCAAATACGGTCGGGGAACCGACAAGAAACGTTGGCGACGGGAGAACATCACACGGTGCGTACGACGCATGTATGAAACCGTCAAAGCAGTAAAGCCTTGGATCAAAATAAGCAGTTCCCCCATCGGTAAATTTGCCGATCTGAAACGCTTCCCGTCCAAAGGATGGAACGCCTACAACGCCGTTTATCAGGATGCACAGGGCTGGCTTCGCGAAGGTATCCACGACATGCTCTTCCCCATGATGTATTTCCAAGGCGATCATTTTTATCCTTTTGCCGCCGACTGGCAGGAATGCAGTGCAGGGCGTCCGGTGGTGCCGGGACTGGGCATTTATTTTCTGAGCCCTTCGGAAAAAGACTGGGAACTGGGTGTTATCACACGAGAATTACATTTCATCCGTTCGTTCGGACTGACGGGACAGGCTTACTTCCGGTCTAAATTCCTGACCGCAGATACTAAAGGGCTTTATACCTATCTGAAACAATTCTATTATCCGTATCCGGCTCTTACCCCGGCATGCACCTGGCTGGACAGCATCGCCCCCTCCTCACCCGGCGAGCCCAACCGGATCGTTATGGACGAACAGACGGAACTGTTATGCTGGGCCCCCTCTACCGATAACGTCTGCGGAACCGACGTACGCTACAACCTGTATGCATCCCGCCAAACTCCTGTAGACATCTCACGACCGGAACATCTGGTAGCGGTGAACCTGACGGAATGCCGGTATGCTGCCAACCGCGTCTTCAACACGCTGAACGGAATGCACTTCGCCGTAACCGCCGTAGACCGCTTCGGCAACGAAAGCCAACCGACCCCCTTCGAAAGCGGCTATACGGTCCCCTCCGCCCGATCCGGTCTGTCCTGCGACGGCAAAACAGTCACGCTGCCCCCGTTGGATACGGAATTCCTTATACTGACAGATATTGCGGGCCGCCCGATCCGCAGCATGCGCTACAATTCCAGTCTTTCCGTTACGGACCTGCCCGACGGAGTCTATACCGTACGTACCTTGCAGAAGAAAGGACTTTCGCGCCCCATAGGCTGGTTTTTCAAATAACCGCCGTTCGCGCACCCGGCGATACCACCACCTGCAACCAAGCGTGATAACGGGTCTGCCCGTCCACCGGCGTAAGCGGACAATAACCGTCCGCTATACGTCCTGCGGTCACTCTCAGAGGATGTTCCGCCCGACGGCGCCCGGCTTCCATTCTCAACCGATCCGGCTGAGACGAATAGGCGATCCCGAACTCCGCCTCAACGCCCTCCGGTAAATAACGCTCCAGAAAAACCGATACCATACCCATCGTCATGCGAAGATTCACCTCCACACAAGGATGAAGGCAATAGCCGCCCCTCCCCGGAGCGCGGCACACCATCATATCCACTCCCAGAAATCCCTTATAGACCGAACCGACCAGTACCGTCAACCGTTCCGTCAAAAAAGACTGCACCTTACGGTACACCGCATCCGTCACCCACCGACGCAAATAAGCCCTCTTTACCTCCTCCGATGCCACCCGACTGCTCCGATAAGCCCCCTGTTCGGTAGTGGCAAAGAGCGACAAGCCCGCATACCTCACCGCTCCCGCCCCGTCGGAATAAAACTCCATAGCCAAATCCACTTTTTTCTCATACAAAGGTTCAACCACTACCGCCCCCTGCCTTGCCAACAGATTGCGGCACCAACCGGACAAAGGCGGCTGCCAACCGCCGCGCCCCAGGCGCAATCCTTTGCCACTGCCCGACCAAGGTGCTTTCAAGAGCGTTTCGGGATACTTCCGCAGCAAGCCGACAATCTCCTCTTCACCGGTACAATAAAAAGATTCGCCGCACCACACGGGAGTCTCCCCCTCGAAGCCATCGGCGACGTCACGCCGGAAATCATTCAACAAAGTCACCGCTGTCTGCCGACCGGATAAAGCCCTAAGCACCGCCATACGCTCATCGGAAGGCAACAGTTCCTTTTCGAAACCATGCTTCCGCAAGGCATGCAGCAACATAGGGTTCCAGCCCCACGGACAAAACTCACCGACAGCCGGCATCACCTGACCGTCATACCAGTCCACCCGGGGTGCAATCGTTCCCGCGTCCTGCATGAAAGCCTCAGCCCTTTCGGGCGCCGAGACCCACACCGCATCCCCTTCGCCGGCCCACCACATCGGCAGCACATCCAGATCGGCGGCCATCGTCCGGGCAGAAAGCGGCGGAATGAAATTGGGATCGGCATTGGCCAGTGCCAAATCATTTTCGGGATTAAACAAAAACAGTTTCATGCAACAAAGTTAGCGAAAAAGATAAATATTTTGCCAACTCTACTTTGCAAATTGAGCATTTTCCGCTATCTTTGCATCGTCATATTGATAAAGAGATGGAGGCCTTTTTCAGAACACACGCTTACTTGGTTGAGCACACGAATGTGCCTGTACGTCGCGCCTTGATGGATGAAATCAATTGGAATGACCGGCTGATCGGCATCAAGGGAACCCGAGGTGTGGGCAAAACCACCTTCCTGCTGCAATACGCCAAAGAGCATTTTCAGATAAACGACCGAAAATGCCTTTATATCAATATGAACAACTTCTACTTTCAAGGCAAGGGCATAGCCGAATTTGCCGGAGAGTTTCAGGCGTCGGGAGGAGAAGTACTGCTCATCGACCAAGTGTTCAAACAGCCCGACTGGAGTACGGAACTGCGTCAGTGTTACGATCGCTACCCGAAGTTGAAAATCGTATTCACCGGTTCCTCCGTCATGCGGCTGAAGGAAGAGAATCCGGAACTGAACGGCATCGTAAGTTCCTATAACCTGCGCGGTTTTTCGTTTCGGGAATTTCTGAACCAGCAGACCGGAAACCGGTTCCGACCTTTCACGTATCAGGAAATCATCGCCAACCACGAACAACTGGTACGGACCATATTACCCAAGGTCAGTCCGCTCCAATACTTCCAAGATTACCTGCATCACGGCTTTTACCCTTTCTTTCTGGAAAAGCGCAACTTCTCGGAAAATCTGCTGAAAACGATGAACATGATGCTGGAAGTAGACATACTCCTCATCAAACAGATCGAACTAAAGTATCTGACCAAGATCAAGAAGTTGCTGTATCTGCTCGCTGTGGACAGTCCGGTGATCCCCAACGTCAGCCAACTGGCCGCAGACATCCAGACATCCCGGGCTACGGTAATGAACTACATCAAGTATCTGGCGGACGCCCGGCTGATCAACATGATCTATCCGCCCGGAGAATCCTTTCCCAAGAAACCGGCCAAGATCATGATGCAGAACTCCAACCTGATGTATGCCATCTACCCCAACCGGATGGAAGAAACGGACCTTCTGGAAACGTTTTTCCAGAACGCCCTGTGGAAAGGACACAGCGTAAACAAAGGCGATAAGAACGTGTCGTTCCTCATCGACGGGAAAGACGCTTTCAAAATCTGCCGGGAAGAACCGCGAAAGAACAATCCCCGGCTGATTTACGCCCGCCATCACATTGAAATCGGACACGGGAACCAGATTCCGATCTGGCTGTTCGGTTTCTTGTATTAACCGCAAAATATTTTCAAACAATCATCGTAATAGTATCATTTATTATGGCAAAAGAAAAAAAATTTATCACATGTGACGGCAACCAGGCCGCAGCTCATATCTCGTATATGTTCTCGGAAGTGGCTGCCATCTACCCCATCACTCCGTCCTCTACCATGGCGGAGTATGTTGACGAATGGGCGGCACAAGGCCGTAAGAACATCTTCGGCGAAACCGTTCTGGTACAGGAAATGCAGTCGGAAGGCGGTGCAGCCGGTGCCGTTCACGGATCGCTGCAAGCCGGTGCGCTGACTTCCACATATACGGCTTCGCAGGGCTTGCTGCTGATGATCCCGAACATGTATAAGATTGCCGGCGAACTGTTGCCGTGCGTATTCCATGTATCGGCCCGTACGCTGGCGTCTCACTCCCTGTGTATCTTCGGCGACCATCAGGATGTGATGTCCTGCCGTCAGACCGGCTTCGCCATGCTGGCCGAGGGTTCCGTACAGGAAGTTATGGACCTGGCCGGTGTAGCACATCTGTCCACTATCAAGAGCCGCGTTCCCTTCCTGAACTTCTTCGACGGTTTCCGTACCTCGCACGAGATACAGAAAATCGAGATGCTGGAGAACGACGACCTTGCTCCGCTGATCGACCAGCAGGCACTGGCCGAATTCCGCGAACGTGCCCTGACGCCGGAGAAACCGGTGGCACGCGGTATGGCCGAGAACCCCGATACATTCTTCACTCACCGCGAAGCCTGCAACCCGTACTACGACGCCGTTCCGGCCATCGTAGAAGAATACATAGAAAAAGTATCCGAAATCACGGGCCGCAAATACGGTCTGTTCAGCTACTACGGTGCTGAGGATGCCGACCGCGTAATCATCGCTATGGGTTCCGTAACCGAAGCTATCCGCGAAGTAATCGACCACTTGACCGCCCAGGGCGAAAAGGTAGGTCTGGTAGCCGTTCATCTGTACCGTCCGTTCTCGGCCAAGCACTTCCTGGCTGCCGTTCCGAAGACAGCCAAACGCATTGCCGTGCTTGACCGTACGAAGGAACCGGGCGCCAACGGCGAACCGCTCTATCTGGACGTGAAGGACTGCTTCTACGGACAAGCCGACGCTCCCGTTATCGTGGGCGGTCGTTACGGTCTGGGATCCAAGGACACCACTCCGGCACAGATCCTGGCTGTATATGAAAACCTGGCGATGGCCGAGCCGAAAAACCGCTTCACACTGGGCATCGACGACGACGTGACGTATACCTCGCTTCCGCTGAAAGAGGAAATTGCCGTAGGCGGCGAAGGTATGTTCGAAGCCAAGTTCTACGGGCTGGGTGCCGACGGAACCGTAGGTGCCAACAAGAACTCCGTAAAGATTATCGGTGAAAACACCAACAAACACTGCCAGGCTTATTTCTCCTATGACTCCAAAAAGTCGGGCGGTTTCACTTGCTCGCACCTGCGTTTCGGCGATGATCCCATCCGCTCCACTTACTTGGTGAACACGCCCAACTTCGTGGCATGCCACGTTCAGGCCTACCTGAGAATGTACGACGTGACGCGCGGTCTGCGTAAAAACGGTACGTTCCTGCTGAACACCATCTGGGAAGGCGACGAACTGGCCGCCAACCTGCCCAACAAGGTTAAGGCTTATTTCGCCAAGAACAATATTAAAGTATATTACATCAACGCCACCAAGATTGCGCAGGAAATCGGGCTGGGCAACCGCACCAACACGATTCTGCAATCGGCCTTCTTCCGCATCACAGGGGTGATTCCTGTAGATCTGGCCATCGAGCAGATGAAGAAATTCATCGTGAAGTCCTATGGCAAGAAGGGCGAAGACGTGGTGAACAAGAACTATGCAGCCGTAGACCGTGGCGGCGAATACCAGGAACTGACGGTAGACCCGGCATGGGCCTCTCTGGAAGCCGACGCCATCGATCCCAACAACGATCCGGCATTCATCAACGAAGTGGTTCGGCCCATCAACGCCCAGGACGGCGACCTGCTGAAGGTGTCCGCTTTCAAGGGCATCGAGGACGGTACATGGCCGCAGGGCACGGCAGCCTTCGAAAAGCGCGGTGTTGCCCCGTTCGTTCCTACATGGTCGGCAGCCAACTGTATCCAGTGTAACAAATGTGCCTACGTTTGTCCGCATGCCGCCATCCGTCCGTTCGTTCTCGACGAACAAGAAGCTGCGGGCCTCAACGCCGACAAGCTCGAAATCAAAGCTCCGGCCGCATTGAAAGGCATGAACTTCCGCATACAGGTGAGCGTGCTCGACTGTCTGGGCTGCGGCAACTGTGCCGATGTTTGTCCGGGCAATCCGAAACTGGGCGGTCCGGCTCTGCGCATGGTTCCGCTGGAAGGCGAGCTGGACGAAGCCGCCAACTGGGAATACTGCGTGAAGAACGTGAAGAGCAAACAAGATAAGGTAGACATTCTGCAATCTCCCAAGAACTCGCAATTTGCCACTCCGCTCTTCGAGTTCTCCGGCGCCTGCTCCGGTTGCGGTGAGACACCGTACGTGAAACTAATCTCTCAGCTGTTCGGTGACCGCGAAATCGTAGCCAACGCCACCGGTTGTTCGTCTATCTACTCCGGTTCCATTCCGTCTACCCCCTACACGACCAACGAGAAAGGCCAAGGTCCGGCCTGGGCAAACTCCCTGTTCGAGGATTTCTGCGAGTTCGGTTTGGGTATGACACTCGCCAACAAGAAGATGAAGGCCCGTCTGGTAAATCTTATGACCGAAGCACAGACCTGCACATGTTGCAACGACGAGCTGAAGGCCTTGATGAACGAATGGATGGAGAAGAAAGAAGACGCTGCCGCCACCAAGGCACTGGCTCCGCAAATCATCGAGGCCTGCAAGGCATGCAACTGCGAGACCTGCCAGAAGATATTGGCGCTGAGCCACTTCCTCGTTAAGCGTTCGCAGTGGATTATCGGCGGTGACGGTGCTTCCTACGACATCGGCTACGGCGGTCTGGATCACGTAATCGCTTCGGGCGAGGATGTGAACATTCTGGTGCTCGATACCGAAGTTTACTCCAACACCGGCGGTCAGTCGTCCAAGGCAACCCCACTCGGTGCCATCGCCAAGTTCGCCGCTTCGGGCAAGCGCGTACGTAAGAAAGACCTGGGCATGATTGCCACCACTTACGGCTATGTATATGTGGCACAAATCGCCATGGGCGCCGACCAAAGCCAGTGTCTCAAAGCCATCCGCGAGGCAGAGGCTTATCCCGGTCCTTCCATCATCATCGCTTATGCTCCGTGTATCAACCACGGCTTGAAGAAAGGTATGGGCAAGTCGCAGGCCGAAGAGGCTGCCGCCGTAGCTTGCGGTTACTGGCACCTGTGGCGCTTCAATCCGGCATTGGAGGCAGAAGGCAAGAATCCGTTCTCGCTCGACTCCAAAGAGCCCAACTGGGAAGCTTTCCAGGATTATCTGAAGGGCGAGGTTCGTTTCGCCTCCGTCATGAAACAATATCCTACCGAAGCTGCCGAATTGTTCAACGCATGCGAAGAGATGGCCAAGAAGCGCTACCAGAGCTATGTGCGTATGACCAAGATGGATTGGTCGGAATAATCCGTTCCGTCCGATACGCATCGGAATAACTGTTCACGGATGGGAAAACATGAAGTTTTCCCATCCGTTTTTTTTCGTTCCGCCTCCTCTTTTATCAACCGAAATATTTACAAAAAAGCATTACCGAAACATCTTTGACAGCCCGCAAAGTCCTGTTTTTCTCCTGCCCAAAGCCACTTCACCAACCGTTGCAGTCTCCGTTTTTCTACGTTATGCAACTTTCCGAATTACCGCGCTCACCCCGTCCTTACGTCATGAGCGACATTATCCGACGTGGGGCGCAGGACTTTCCAACGCAGTGCGCACCACAAAAAGCCCTTATGATACAAAAAAATCCCGCTCCCCCAAGGGAACGGGACAATTTCATCAGCCAAGCACCGTAACGGACCGCCCTCAGGGGCATGCCGTCCTCCCCACAACCGGATAAGGATGCGGGCAAAAGACGGCAATATTTCTTACAGTATGCGAAGCATTCATAGAATAGTCGAACAAAATTTCCGACAGCAAATATACAACATTTTTCCGGCCTTGTCAAGAGGTCGCAGCGCAGGGCTATCCGGTTACCCCCGACACAGATAAAATCCGCTTGACAACCTCGCCCGAAGATCCGTCAAAAACACTAACTTTGTGCTGCACCGCATTCTTCATCGCTGCACGGCGCCCAAACCGCTGTCTACCATACAATGACAGACCTCTCCGGTACAAAAACAACATTAAAATCCGTCATGAGAAACATCCTTCAAGCCATCAATGCCCTGTACCCTCTGTCCGATACGCCCGGAGAGCGATTGACAACACACCTTCGCCCAGTTCATTTTCCGAAAAAGCATCTGCCGATCGAGAAAGACGTGTACGGCAAATGGGCTTATTTCATCGAACAAGGCATGACGCGTTCTTTCCGGCTCGGGAACGGAGAAGAGATAACCACCTCTTTCTCGTGGGAAGGGGGCGTCGTGTTCAGCATGGATGAGCCGTACCATAACAAGATCAGTGAAGATTTTGTAGAAACCGTCGAAGAGGTAGAAGCTTATAAAATAGCACTGACCGACCAGAACCGGCTGTTTCAGACCAACATCGAACGGACCAACAGGGGACGGATCATTCACCAGAACGAATACAGACATCTGTACGACGGTCTGCATTTCACTTCCTTCCGTCCCTCTCCTTCCGCCGCTATCGCACTGGCCCGGTACGACGGCTTTCATCGTATTGTTGCACCGCTCACACAAAGAACGTCTCACACTACCGGTCGAAGAACGGTATGAGGCGTTCCAACGGCAATTTCCGCAAGTGTGCCGGCGCACCCAACCGAGACATATCGCATCGTATCCGGGCATCACATTACCCACACTCAGCCGACTGAGAAGTAAAAAATAAGCTGCGGGACATTTTTTTGTCGCAAAACAAATGTTTAAACGGCGCGACAGCGTAACTTTGCATACGAATCATTCGCAAACAGAAAACATCTAAATTATCACGTTCTTATGAGAAACACCGTTTCAACCGACTTCATGCCCTCCAAACCGCACTACGAGATCCTCGACGGATTGCGGGGAGTGGCAGCGATCATGGTATTGGTCTATCACGTGTTCGAAGGCTTTGCCACCGGCCCTCTCGACCAGCGCTGCAACCACGGTTATCTGGCCGTACAGTTCTTTTTTATCCTCTCCGGTTTCGTCGTCGGTTATGCCTACGACGACCGCTGGCCGCAAATGCGTACCGGAGAATTTTTCAAACGCCGGCTGATCCGCCTGCATCCGATGCTCCTCATTGGTATCTTGCTGGGAGCTGTGGCTTTCTTTATACAAGGCAGCATACAATGGGACGGATCTCCCGTCAGCCCCCACCGCGTTGTCCTCGCCATGCTATGTACCTTTTTCATGATTCCGTCCGCTCCCCACACCGGACCGGAAATTCGTGGAAACGACGAGCTGTTTCCGCTGAACGGTCCTTATTGGTCTCTATTCGTTGAATATGTGGGTAACATACTGTATGCCCTGTTCCTTCGTAAGTTATCGACCCGTATGTTGGCGGGTGTAGTGGGACTGACGGGTATAGGGGTAGCCTGCTATGCCGTCGGAAACGGATCCGGCTACGGCCACCTCGGTGTAGGTTGGACGATGGACAACCACTATCTGGCGGCCGGTCTGTTGGGTATGACATTCTGCTTCTCAACGGGTCTGCTGATGGCCCGCCTGTTCAGACCGGTGCATGTACGGGGAACATTCTGGCTGTGTAGCTTAGGGATCATAGCGCTGGTAGGTATGCCGCGCATCGGTGATGCGGAAACGTTATGGATGAACGGGCTGTACGATGCGTTTTGTGTGCTTGTTGCCTTTCCGGCATTGGTATGGCTGGGAGCTTCGGGCCGGACGACCGACCGTTTGTCTTCTTCCTCGTGCCGGCTCTGCGGACAGCTCTCCTATCCGGTATATGTCATACATTATCCCTCCATGTACTTGTTCTACGCATGGGTATGGAAGCACAACCTGACTTTTGAACAAACATGGCCGGTCGGACTGGGGTTGATCATCGGCAACCTGCTTATGGCCGGTCTGCTTTTGAAAATATACGATATTCCCGTAAGGGAACGACTAAGCCGCAGGTTCTTAAGCCACCGAAAATAAAAGCCATACCGGCATTACATCGTGCTTGGGACCAGCATCCGATACTAATGCTCACGTAAGAAGATACTCCGGTACACTGAAAATTGCCAGGCTGCATCTTCTCACCCTCGGGACAGTTCGAGCAAAGTGATACCGATTGTCTTCTAACGTAAATTACATACACTAAATTCCGCCCATTTCTTTCCGTTTATATGAATGGCTATCGGATGGGGCGGAATTTATATTTGTTGCTCACCGATTCACCGTTTTCCTCCTTCCATCCATATAATTCGCTTAGAATATATAATACACCTCTCTACCCATGCACGGAGAAAACCTCTCCTACACAACTGTGGAAACACAACAATAAAGAATCTCTACCCTCAGGATTCATCCAAACAACCGGCAAATCCGACTTTTATAATATAAAAATGAATCTAACGTTTGGAAATTCTCAAAAAAATGCATACCTTTGCATCGCTTTTGAAAAAGAAGTTTTTTCCAAAAGAGTTTGGAGAGATGGTAGAGTGGTCGATTACAGCAGTCTTGAAAACTGCCGTGCTGAGAG
>ERZ778503.212-NODE-212-length-48678-cov-6.256977_pt1 | contig 48678 bp, 31 predicted proteins | sample MGYA00510047_ERZ778503 | MGnify/ENA primary metagenome ERZ778503 (study PRJEB29527, sample SAMN07138965) | mouse gut metagenome | material: feces | host: mouse | place: China:Nanjing | collected 2016-01-25 ... | reverse complement strand
CGTCCGACTTATACCCCAAAATTCGATGTTTTCAAATTTTTGTCATGTACTTAAGGAACATATTTAACAAACTCCTGATTCAAATTAAGAGTATGTTTGAATTTCACTTCTATTCACTCAAAGAGGATTTTCGGAGAGATTCGCGTGAGTTGATGAGGGAGCGATGCGGGCATCGTGACCGATGAAACTTGACGCGAATCGCCCGAAAAGACCTTTGAGGGGATGGAAAGAAGTCCCTATATATTTCTTCGTGTTAAATTCAAACATACTCTAAGAACCGGGCGCTATACACGCCCACGAAATTACAACACAAAATTACAAACAATCCCCACCCATATCAATACCATCTAACCGCATATCGATAAAAATACAATAAATGATTCATTTAGACAATTGACTCTCAATATATTACAACCGCATGGATCTATACACCGCATGTTACAAATCCAAATCACGAGCATCGAAATTCAAACAAATGTGTGACCCGACCGGCAACGTCAAAACACGGTCTCTTTGCCAAAAATATAATAATTTTGCACCATTAACATGTTTACCCTACCTTCTATCGAATGAAAAAACATATCGCTATATCAACATTCATCATATTGCTGTCGATATCGACGGCCTTGCCGTCCCACGCCCTTGCCGACACCGGTCAGACCCGCTCCGACATCCGACCTGCAGAGACAACCGACAATACATCGGCCTACGACAGGATCACCACCGCCGAAATAGTACTGGCATCGATGTTTGCCATATCGTCGGCCGGATGCATATCGCTCTACCGCCGCAAAAACACCGCACCCGACAACCGGCCCGACGCAGCGACACACACCACCGTAACATCCCCGGCCGACGACACGCCTCCCGACGCCGACACTGCCGACACTGTTTCCGACGGGATCGGTCTCACAGCCACACCCTCCGAGCAGACTGTTCCGACCGAACTGCTCCACAAAATAATCGACTTCGGACTCGCCCATTCCGACAGTCATCAGAAAATCTCCGACAACCTGCGGGCGCTCACCAAAGAATCGCGCCACACCGACGCCCACGCAAGAGAAAGCTTCCGCCCGCTCAACAGCCAGACAGAAATTTTCAGCAGCTTTTCGACACGGCGTTTCTATGCACCTACCCACGCTTCGTCGACCGCCTCAACAGCCTCCTGCTGCCTGAAAAGACATTTCCACATCCCACACCCGGACAGCTCACCCCCGAACTGCGCGTGGCCGCGTTCATGCGCATCGGAGTCGACGACTGCAACCGCATAGCCCGCACACTCGGACTATCGCTCAACACCGTCTACACCTACCGCAACCGCACACGCCAGCGCGCCGCCGACCGCAACAGCTTCATGGCCGACCTCATGAAGATATCCTGACGGCGCTGATGCATAGAACTGATGCATAGAAATGCATAGAAACTTTGATGATTTGATTTTTCTATTATATTTACTCATTGTTTGAAAAATTTTGAGTAATTTTGCACCGTCTCAGGTTTCGTGTGCATCGCAAGATGCCATGAATTAAAAGGGAATCAGGTGAGAATCCTGAACAGACCCGCTACTGTGAGTCCGCCAAGGATTTCCGTAGATTACAGTCACTGGTCACGATATGACCGGGAAGGCTTACGGAAACAGGACAAGTCAGGAGACCTGCCGGGACCATTGTATCATTAATCCCGAGGACTGGATGTTATGATAGCGACAACTGACATACAATACATTTGCGACCTTCAGCGAGGAAACTCATATAACCCCCATGGTCGCCCTGGTGAAGTCAAAGTGACTTTGCCCTTTGCTGTATGCCAATTATTGAACCCACAAGAGGCGCGAGAGATGATACATGTTGAAACCTATTGTTTAACTTTATCATCATCACCTCGTACTAAATGGAATTTGATGTAATCGGAATCTATCTCCCACCATCCGAATTAAATGCAACACGAATCGAATGTGACCATGGGAAGCTTTCATCCGATCGTTTGAAAGAGATTGAAAATAATGCGGTTCTTGACATCGTCGAGAGGCAGCTTGAATGTGGACTAACTGTTGTTACGTCGGGAGGAATACGTTGGAAACACTGGAACAAGGACTTCTTCTTCGGCCTGTCAGGTATATCAAAAGAACGCCTCGAAAGTGGCCATCTGTATTCTATTGATACAAACCTTACCGATCTGATGCGCTTCACGGGTCGCATTTCTTTTAATCCATCACACCCTTATTTTGATGATTTCAAGTTTATGGCTGATGCCGTAGCCGAACGTGCAGTGTGCCGCCAAATTATTCCATCGCCTACCGAGTTGTATATGCAACTCCTTCTTATGACCGACGGACACCCTGAACATCTCTATCCAGATGCTTCAAGCCTTGTATCCGACATAACTGAAGCATATCGTAAAACCATAATAAGACTGTATGAATTGGGATGCCGAAGCATAGTATTCGATGATACAGTGTGTGGCTGCCTATGTGAGGATAATTTCGCAAAAAGGCTTCTGCAAGGTGGTATAGACACCATAAATTTACAAAATCTCTTAATTGAACTGATCAATGGTTCTTTCACTGAAACGCCTTCTGATATTGAGAAGGCAGTTTATCTTTCCTGTGGTGACACAATAGTACCGGAGTGGGAATATATAAAATATCCTGATAATATCATGCCACGGATATTGTCGGAAGTCATTGCCGACAAGTTCTTCATGCCTTTTGATGTAGCTGATGATTATTCAATCGAGATTCTAAGCCATCTGCCGAAAGGGAAGAAAGTCGTGATGGGGCTTATAGACGCACATTCTCCTTTCCCGGATGATAAAGATGCCATTATCCGTTTCGTAAGGAAAGCCAAGAGACATATCAATCCCGCTTTTTTGGCTATCAGTCCTAAAACCGGATTCTGCCTGTCTAACTACGCGCCACGCGGTCTCCAGTACAACGATCAATGGACTAAAATCAAATCCTTAAAGAATTTGATTGATAATCATCACATAGCGCTGAAGGAAAGTTATGTTTAAGAACTTTCATGGATTCCAACTGGTAGATGAGTATCATCAGTGGAAAAAGGAACATAGGCAAAACAACAACCCGCTTCAGATTAAAGTACTTTGCGTGACTGGCATAATAACAAAGCGAGATCTTGAGGAATTAAGCTGGAGTATACTTTGGATGGTCGCCGGAGGTTTTGCCCTTGGTGTAGCTCTTCAGGAATCAGGACTTGCTCAGCACCTGATAACATCCATTCCATTTGGAACCTGGTCGCCGTTGGTGGTCGTCATCGGATCCGGAGTGCTTTGTTATCTAATGGCAAATTTTATCTCCCACACAGCGACCGCAGCATTATTTATCCCTATTCTTGCGATAGCCGGGTCAAGTATGGGAGTCAAACTCGCAGAACTCGGAGGTATAGGAACTCTGCTTATTGGGGCTGCAATCAGTTCGTCAGTAGCCATGATTCTGCCAATTTCCACTCCTCCCAATGCCCTTGCAGATGCGACGGGATTCATCAAGCAAAAGGACATGGTCACCACGGGCTTGATTATGGGAACAATTGGACTTATTCTTGGATATATTGTACTTATGACTTTTGGACAAGTAGTACTTCTTTAATGAATCTTTTTTTCTGCCGACCGATACTATACAGACTCTTTTCATCAAATCGGTCACTATCGGGCTTGCGTCGAGATAACGCAAGCCCGATTTCCTATTTGTTGCTAAACATTATATATAGCGGATTCACCGCCTCTATCTTCTTGCTGTCAATAATTCATTATCAAAATTTCATTCTAATTCTATAGGAATAAGTATTTTCGCGAATAGACCTCAGTCTGAAATTCTCTGAGTAAAGTTGTCTCGTTATCAACAGTTGTGACACGTGAGATTTCAGACTATCATGACGACCTTTCAAAAGAAAATCTTCCTTTTCGTCCTGACGGCGGCCGCCGACGATATTTTCGACACCGCTGACGCTGAATCAAGATTTTTTTGTAACTTTGTATGATTTTTGGCGTCGACACGTCAGGGCCACGCCCGGCTGACGCCAACCAACAGGAAATCAACCCCAACATGGCAGAAATAGAAGAAGAAAACTACAGTGCGAGCAACATTCAGGTGCTTGAAGGACTCGAAGCCGTGCGCAAACGCCCGGCGATGTACATCGGCGACATCAGCGAGAAAGGACTCCATCACCTCGTGTATGAAGTGGTGGACAACTCCATCGACGAAGCGCTGGCCGGATTTGCCACACACGTCGAAGTGACCATCAACGAAGACAACTCCATAACAGTGGTCGACAACGGTCGAGGCATACCGGTCGACATGCACGAAAAAGAGCACAAAAGCGCTCTTGAGGTAGTGCTCACGGTGCTCCATGCCGGCGGCAAATTCGACAAAGGGAGCTACAAGGTGTCGGGCGGACTCCACGGCGTAGGCGTATCGTGCGTCAACGCCCTCTCCACCTACCTCCGCGCCGAGGTCAACCGCGACGGCAAACACTACGTGCAGGAATACTCCTGCGGCAAGCCCACCACGGAGCTGCGCGTAGAGGGCGAGAGTACCCACACCGGCACATCCATCACATTCCTGCCCGACGCATCGATATTCACCGTCACCGTCTACGACTACTCCACACTGGCCAACCGTCTGCGCGACCTGGCCTTCCTCAACGCCGGAATCACCCTCACGCTCACCGACCGACGCGTCACCGACGCCGAAGGCAAGCACCGCAGCGAAGTGTTCCACTCCGAGAACGGACTTGAGGAATTCGTGCGCTACATCGACTCCAACAAGACAGAGCTGATACCCCACGTCATACACCTCACCACCGAGCGCCAGGGAATACCCGTGGAGGTGGCGCTCACCTACAACACCGACTTCAGCGAGAACGTCTACTCCTACGTCAACAACATCAACACAATAGAGGGGGGCACACACCTGACAGGATTCCGCCGCGGACTGACGCAGACCCTCAAGAAATATGCCGACGACAACAAGATACTCGAAAAAGCCAAAGTAGAGGTGGCCGGCGACGACTTCCGCCAGGGACTCACGGCCGTAGTGTCGGTCAAAGTGCTCGAACCGCAGTTCGAGGGACAGACCAAGACCAAACTCGGCAACCAGGAGGTGATGGCCTCCGTGTCGCAGGCCGTCAGCGAAGCGCTCGGCAACTACCTCGAAGAGCACCCCAAGGAGGCCCGCACCATCGTCGACAAGATCGTGCTCGCCGCACAGGCCCGACAGGCAGCCTACAACGCACGCAACAAGATACTCCGCAAGACCCCGCTCATGGGCGGCGGACTCCCCGGCAAACTCGCCGACTGCTCCTCGCGCACAGCCGAGAACTGCGAGATATTCCTCGTCGAGGGTGACTCCGCAGGCGGCACCGCAAAGCAGGGACGCGACCGCCAGTTCCAGGCCATACTTCCGCTGCGAGGCAAGATCCTCAACGTGCAGAAAGCCGTGGAGCACCGCGTGTTCGACAACCAGGAGATACAGACCATGTTCCGCGCGCTGCGCGTCAGCATAGGCACAGAGGAAGACTCCAAGGCAGTCAACCTCTCCAAACTCGCCTACCACAAGATCATCATCATGACCGATGCCGACGTCGACGGGGCGCACATCGCCACCCTGCTCATGACATTCTTCTTCAAGTTCATGCGCCCCATCATCGAACAGGGCTACCTCTATCTGGCCACGCCGCCTCTCTACAAATGCACCAAAGGCAAGATCGAGGACTACTGCTGGACACCCGAGCAGGTGCAGATGTTCATCGCCAAGCACGGCGAGAAATCAAAGGTGCAGCGATTCAAAGGTCTGGGCGAGATGAACGCCGAAGAGCTCCGCGACACCACCATGTCGCCCGAACACCGTCTGCTCAAGCAGGTGACCATCAAGGACGCCATCGAAGCCGAACGCATATTCGACATGCTCATGGGCGACGAAGTGGAACCACGACGCATATTTATCGAAGAAAACGCCAACTACGCCAACATCGATGCCTGAACCGGCGTTATACTCATAGTGGAGCGGGTCGCGGCCGGAGACACCGCCGCGATCCGCTCCACCCACACTCTCCACCCACCGCTTAATCATAACCGAAATGCCACGATCCACTGCCAAAACCAAATCCACGGCAAAAAAAACGGCCGGAACATCGGCCAAGACGACCGCCAAGGACATCAGAGCGAAAGTGCTCGAATATATCAGCCGCCAGAAAAACAACACCTTCAACTATCGCCAGGTGGCCTACGCCATCGACGAAGACACCCCGGCCGCGCACCGCACCATAGCACTGCAGCTGGCCGAACTGGCGTTTGACGGCGACCTGCTCGAAGTGTCGCCGGGCAAATACAAGGCCCCGCAGCGCGGCAGCGTGTCGACAGGCACATTCGTCCGCCGCTCCAACGGCAAGAACTCCGTGGTGACCGACGAGGACGGCGAATCGATATTCGTGGCCGAACGCAACTCCATGCACGCCCTCAACGGCGACAAGGTCCGGGTGATCGTGGCCGCCAACCGGCGCGGAGTCGAAACAGAGGCCGAAGTGGTGGAGATACTTGAGCAGAAAGAGCAGACATTCATCGGCACACTGCGCGTGGAGAAACAGTTCGGAGTGCTCGTCACCGACTCCAAGTTCCTCGCCACCGACATAATCATACCCCGCGGCAAGCTCCGCGGAGGCAAGACCGGCGACAAAGCCGTGGCACGCATCACGTCGTGGCCCGACGAAGAGAAAAACCCCCGCGGAGAAGTGATCGACATACTCGGCAAGACCGGTGAAAACACCACCGAGATGCACGCCATACTCGCCGAATTCGGACTACCCTACCGCTATCCGGCCAACGTGGAGGAGGCCGCCAACCATATCGACGCCGGCATAACCCCCGACGAGATAGCCCGCCGCATCGACATGCGCGAGGTCACAACCTTCACCATCGACCCGCGCGACGCCAAGGACTTCGACGACGCACTATCCATACGCACCCTCCCCAACGGCAACTACGAGGTAGGAGTGCACATAGCCGACGTCACACACTACGTGCAGCCCGACACCATCATCGACCGCGAAGCACAGAACCGCGCCACATCGGTCTATCTCGTCGACCGCACCATACCGATGCTCCCCGAGCGCCTCTCCAACGGCATATGCTCACTGCGACCCGACGAAGAGAAGCTCACATTCTCCGTCATCTTCGAGATGGACGCCGCCGCACGCGTCGTCGGCTCGCAGATAGCCCGCACCGTCACCCGCTCCGACCGCCGATTCACCTACGAGGAGGCACAGCAGGTGATCGAGACCGGCCAGGGCGACTACTCCACCGAGATACTCGCCCTCGACTCGCTCGCCAAGACCCTCCGCAAGCAGCGCTTCGCCGAGGGAGCAGTAGAGTTTGAACGCGCCGAGGTGCGCTTCGAGATCGACGCCACAGGCCACCCCATCAGCGTGTATTTCAAGGAATCGAAAGACGCCAACAAACTCATCGAGGAGTTCATGCTGCTGGCCAACAAGACAGTGGCCACCTTCGTCGGACAGCCTCGGGGCGGCCGCAAGCCCAAAGCGTTCGTCTACCGCGTCCACGACATGCCCGACCCCGGCAAACTCGCCGACCTCTCCAAGATAGCGCGCACATTCGGCTTCAAAGTCAAAGAGAGCGGCACCTCGCGCGACGTCAACCGCTCCATCAACCGAATGCTCTCCGACGTCAAAGGCCGGGGCGAGGAAAACTTCCTATCCACCCTCGCCATCAGGTCCATGGCCAAAGCCGTCTACTCCACCCAGAACATCGGCCACTACGGACTCGCATTCGACTACTACACCCACTTCACCTCCCCGATACGCCGCTACCCCGACATGATGGTCCACCGCCTGCTCGAACGCTACCTCCACGGCGGCCGCTCCGTCAATGTCCAGAAGCTCGAAGATCAATGCAAGCACTCCTCCGAGATGGAACAGCTCGCCGCCAACGCCGAGCGCTCATCGATCAAATACAAGCAGGTCGAATACATGGGCGACCACATGGGCGAAGTCTACTCCGGAGTCATATCCGGAGTCACCGAGTGGGGACTATACGTGGAGCTTGACGACAACATGTGCGAAGGCCTCGTGCCGGTGCGCGAGCTCGCCGACGACTACTACGACTTCGACGAGAAAAACTATTGCCTCATCGGACGCCGCAACAACGTGCGCTACCGTCTTGGCGACAACGTGCGCGTGCAGGTGGCCCGGGCAAGCCTCGAGAAGCGCCAGCTCGACTTCGTGCTCATCGACGACCGCGGACGCCGACCCGGCGAGGACACCCTCGGCCACGACGTCACAGCCCGACAGGCTCTCGCACGCAAAGGGAGCGCACGCAAGACCGCCCAGCACAACGGCGCACGCCATAAACGCACCCGCAACCGGCGCTGAACTGCCGCCCCGCCCCATCACACCCGACCGACACCGATGAAACTCACCGTAAGCGTCGACCGCATGAGGCTCTTCGCCCGCCACGGAGTGAGCGGGCAGGAACGCCGCACAGGCAACCTCTTCGAGGTGAGCCTAACCGTCAACTGCCCCGGAGCCATTGAGGGCGCCGAGGCCGACGATCTCGCGCACACCGTGAGCTACGCCGACCTCACTGAATTGATACGCAGCGAGATGTCCGTACCGGCGCAGCTGATAGAGCATGTGGCCTGGCGCATAGCCCGGCGCGTGGTCGCCGACTTCCCCGCCGTCGATGCCGGAAGCGTCACCGTCAGCAAGCTCACCCCGCCATGCGGAGCCGAGATGGCCGCCGCAAGCGTCACCCTCCGCTGGCCCTGACCCCAGACAGACACTACACCCGGGATGAGCCGCCGTCGCACGTTCCTCCGGCATCATGCTACAATCCAATTACAAAACAAGACACATATTGTTTCCGTTTCCCATTTATTTTTATTTTTGCACACGATTACAGGTATATACAGGGAAACCAAGAATTATGCGCATAAAACATTTGATCTATTCGACCGTCGTCACCTTTTTGACCACAACGACCGGAATCGGCACAATCGCCGCACAGACATCCGTCACTGCTACCGAAGACTTGGAATTCAACATGAAGGCCGACAGCAGAGAAGGCCACATCTACTATATAACCGGAATAGACCAGAACTTCAAGCCGATTACAAATCAGGAATATGAACGGATGGACAGGCATCCAGGAATAGTCCTATATCGGTTGGCCGGCCTGAAAAAAATTGAATCGCAGACCGATCAGATAACAATCACATTTAATTACGACAATTGTCTCTCACGGGAGCTATGGCAAAATACCGAAGACAATGACAAAACGGACGAACGCTTCAACGAACTTTCCGCTCTTACAACCCACATCTTCGACGGAGGGTACAAAGGCAAAAACGCCAATAACCAGGATATCACCTATTCGGTAGGAACGCTTGCCCTCAAACCAGGAACAAGAATCGGCATCAAACCCATCTACGGACGCATCAAGTATGTTCGGTTTTATCACCACTACGCCTATTCCAATCTTCACGGCGACGACTACAGCCCAATCATAGCGGAGAATCCGTCCAAAAAATACTGGGATCAAAAACGTGCCAACGCCAACATCCGGGCCATCAGGAGCTTTGACGACCCCACCGAGCTTACTGATATAAAACCTGAAGTCTTATTTGGCACCCTCGGCAATTTTCAGGGCATCAATGGCACGGTAACGGAGCTCATGACCGAATTCAAACCTGCCGACAAGGCCGCCGACCTCGGAGAGGAGTTTTTCCTCGAAGTCAACAAGGATGGATGTATAGGACTCGACGGCACAACAAAAATAGATCTCGTCAATTGCTCAGACGATGCTTTCAGATTCACCCATATAAAGATAGGCATAGCGCGCGACATGCCGACCGAAGCACCGGAACTGACGATAAAATCCGATCAATATAAGGAAACCACGACCGACAATGGAGGCACACACTGGACTATCTGGGACAATCGACAACAAGTCAATTTCTCCATCAATGAAAAATATGGCCAATTCAATCAGCTCAGTATAAAATACATTCTCGACAACCAAACTTCACCTCAGTCTTACACGCCCACCGACGCATGGATTTTTGGAACGGACTACAACCCGTCTGCACTGCCCGAGATTTCTATGTTCACAAAAAGAATATATGCAGTCGGTCAAATCATGAAGCAAGAGGGCTTGGGATGGGTTGGAACAGGGGAGTACACCCCTGTCAGGTGCGTGGAGATCGAACGGATAAACAATCACGAACTTTCCGATCCCGCACTAATCGACAAAAATGCGAAGGCAGGAGACATCGTCACGCTTACCGAATTTGCCAACATGATTGCATCGGTTAAAATCCGGGATAAATATGTAGCGTTTATCCGAAATCTCAGCCAGGGCAAAAAAACCGGCGGCCACACGCTCAAACTTGTATCCGACACCCCTTTCCCCGATAGCTGGAAACCGTCCAAACCCAATGGAAGCGACCGGATGTGGGATAAAATAATCGAGAGGAGAGCAATTCAGGGCCGGTATGTCAAAACCTACGGTGACCGTTATCTTATGGTAAATGATGGAGTATGGGACTTCACCCCATTGTGGAAAGAAGGTCAATACCCGTTCAACGTTCAGGTAAAACGCACCAATCCCGGCTCAACAGGACTGGCAGAATGGCTGTGGGTACACAATCCCGACAACACCGCAGGCCCGAAATCGACATATCCCGACGACTGGTACAAGGACGCGCCCGGAGACTGCACCGATCTGATGAAGATACAGCTCTATGCCGAGCAACGCGTAGTGGATCTCGGCGGGTGGAACGCTGCATCCCGGACACTCGTCAACAAAATAAAAACCAACAAGGTAAAGCTGCGCGTCGACACCGACGTGCTCGACGACTACTGGACCGACACTTCCATGAGCTTCGATGACTACATGACATCCTATCCGGACGGCAAGTTTGCGATATACGGCCTTGTCGACGCTCCGATAGGCTCGCAGAGCATATTCGAGCGCATCATCTACCCGCAGTCGATAGAGGTGTACCCCAAGGGTCGGCCGGCGGTCAAGAACTTCGACGGATCGGCGTTTGACGTCGTTGCCGTCGACATGAGCGAAGCCACCGCAGGCACCCAGGCCTACAAATTCATACGCCTCCGGCCTGTTTCCGACTCCGACCCGCTGACCTTCAGCCTCGACCCGTCGAAACAGTGGAGCACCCCGGCCGTAGACTACATAGTCCGGTCCATGCGCGGCGGCAAATGGGTCACCGTCGACACCATAGCCGGCAACAGCCCCTTCAGAATCGACTCCGACGCCTACTTCGACTCGCTCGGAGTGGCCCGCCTGAGCATCACCCCGATCATAGGCGATCTGAAGTCCGACTCGCTGACAGTGACAGTGCGCAACATTATCAACTCCAAGACCGCCATCAACGGCGCGCAGGCCTTCAAGGACCGCTTTGCCGAGGGCACGATCGGACGCGAGGCCTACACCGACCTCAAGGGGCGCTTCGTGGTGGCGCGCAAGCATCGCGGCACCCTCGCCTCACCGGCGTCAGCACGCAGCCGCAGCGCGGCACGCGCAGCCGACGAGACCACCTGGCTCTATCTGCGCGATCTCTCCGACCCCGACAGCGAGGAATTCTTCATGATCCACGGCGACAATCTCGACGCAATCAACGAGGGCGACATATTCACGCAGCTGACCATACTGCCCGAGCGATTCGACGGCAACGTAGTGGCCGACATCAGCGGACTTGAGACTCTCGCCGTGCGCGAAACCGACGCCGAGCAGCGCCCCGTCACCATGCCCAAGGACGAACTGGCCTCGCTCAGCGTGGCCCATCGCATGAACCTCTGCTCCCACGAAGGCCACACCCACTACTCTCTGGCTGCCGCATTGCCCGAAAGCCTGCGCCGCTACGACCTGCTGAGCCTCCACAATGTCGGCGTCAGAGTCGACTCCGAGAGCGGCGAATATTTCGCACAGCTCGCCGAAGACCTGCCGATCGGCTTCCACCTCATGGGGGGCGACCGGGAGATGATAGCCGGGCCGATGGCCGACAACCGCAACGCACGCCTCGACCTCCACGGAGTGATGATCACCGGCCCCGACGGCAGATGGATCCTTGAGCTTGAGCGCGCATCGGCCACCCCGGTGTTGCAGCCCACCGTCATCGCCATGACTTCGGGCGGCGACGACGCCGCCGGCCTCTTCGCCACGTATGCCACAGTGACTGTCAATTCCCCCGAGGAGGGTGCCGCGATCTACTACCGCATCAACGGCGGAGCCTATAGCACCATCGAAGCCGGAGAGCCTATAACCATAGGCGAAACCTCGCTGATCGACACATACTCGTGTCGTCCCGGCACAGCCGAGAGCGCGGTGGTGGCGCGCCACTTCACCAAGACCACCGTGGCCGTCCACTCCGTCAGCGAGCTAATGTCGACACTGACCGACAACCGACCCCACCACATCATGAACACGATGGTGGTGGCCGAGGTGGTCGACAACGTGATGATGGTATCCGACGCCGACGCCCACTGGATAGCCCTCTGGAATCCCGCCGGATGGGGCGACGCCTACAAGCGCGGCGACAACGTGGCCGACTTCATAGTCAATATCCCCGACGACCGCACACGCTTCTTCACCATCGATCCCGACAACATGCCGCAGCCGCTCACCGGCCTCACCACCGAAGAGCGTCTGCGAGTGCCCCACGCCACAGTGCGCGAGATAATCTCCGATGCCGACGCCGGCACGCTTGTGGCCATGCAGGGCGGACAGATCACCACCGACACCCAGGTCTATACCGTAAGCCCCGAAGCCGACCGCAGCATACTCGCTCAATCCTGCCCCGCTGGGACTCCTCGACTGGATGGCGGCACCCGAAGGAGAGGTTTTTGTAATCACCTCCTACGTGATGAGTGCTCCCGACGGATCGACCGAGCTGTGGCCCATCAGGCTCGATGCAGTGCGCCACACCTACGACCCGGAGATCATAGCTGACGAGCCGGTATTCGTCGGATCGACCGAGTTTACCGTCGACAGTGAGCTTGGCGCCTACGTTTGGTGGTCGACCGATGGCGGAGCCACGTGGAACGAATATCCCGACGCGCCGGTGACCATTGACCGCACCTGCACCGTCAGCGTCTACGCGCAGCTTCCCGGCCTCTCCGACTCGCAGACCGTCACGCTCGACTTCACCCGCGAATATGTCAGCGGCGACGTCGAGATACAGGCCGCCGCCATCGGCAACGGCTATGTCGATGTGGAGATCGTGCCCGGAGAACCGATGGGCGATGACGACTACCGCATCTACTGCACCACCGACGGAACGGAGCCGCAGGTCAAGGCCGCCCACCGCTACAAAGGCGCACTTCGCCTGCGATCCACAGCCGTGGTCAAGGCTCTGATGGTGGAGGAGGGCAAACGCCCCGGAGCGGTCAATGCCTGCGAGGTGATCGTGCCGCAGGGTGTCAGCGGCGCCATCAAGATCCACTTCAAGGAGGGCGACGGCGTCACGGCCGTGATCATCACCCCGTTCTACGTCATCCCCCAGGGATCATACTCGATCTACTACACCACCGACGGATCCGAGCCGCAGGCCGACCCGGCGATGCTCTACGACGGCTCGGCGCTGATGTTCAGCGAGCCGTGCACCGTCAAGGCCATGCTGGTACAGGATGGAATGCTGCCGGGCGAAGTCTTATCGCAGGCCATACGCATACTGACCGGCATCTCCGCGCCCGGAAGCGACAGCGATCCGTCCAGCGAGGTAGCATGCAGCCCCGAGGGCATGATCACAGCTCCCGAAGGATCGCGGCTCTACGACATGGCCGGACGCCTGCTCGACATCAATGCCACGCTCCGCAAGGGGGTGTATATCGTAGTGACTCCCGACGGCAAGGCGGTGAAGATACTCGTCAGATAAGAGAAGAAAACAAATAGAGTGAGGGTGGTGTTTCTACTATATCGGAAACATCACCCTCACTCTATGAAACAGATCATATTGCTGCGCCACGGCGAGAGCCGGTGGAATCTTGAAAACCGCTTCACGGGCTGGACCGACGTGGATCTCACCGACCGTGGCCGCGAAGAGGCCCGTAAGGCGGGCCGGGCGATGCTGCAGGCCGGCCTGCAGCCGCGATGGATGTTCACCTCAGTGCTGCGGCGCGCCATCCACACCCTCCAGATCGCAGCCTGCGAGATGCAGCTCGACTGGGTGCCGGTGATCAAGGACTGGCATCTCAACGAACGCTTCTACGGCGCCCTGCAGGGACTCGACAAGAGCGCCACGGCCGAACGCTACGGCGCCGAGCAGGTGCATCTGTGGCGACGCAGCTTCGACGCGCAGCCGCCGTTGATCACTCCCGATGATCCGCGTTTTCCCGGCCATGATCCCCGATATGCGTCGCTCACGGCCGACGAGCTGCCGCTGACCGAATCGCTGCGCGACACCATCGCGCGCGTGCGCTCCTGCTGGGAGGAGAAGATCGTGCCGCGGCTTCACGACTCCGACTGCGTGCTCATAGCCGCCCACGGCAATTCACTGCGTGCGCTGGCCATGCTGCTCCTGCACCTGACGGCATCAGAGGTCATCGGCCTCGAGATCCCCACCGGCAAGCCCTGGGTGTTTACTGCCGACGACTGGCTGGCCGTGCAGTCAGCGGCCTATCTATGAGCCGCCTTACACAAAAAAAGATCCTGCGTCAGCGATTGAAAGTCATCTGACGCAGGATCATTTTATGTTTGTATGTCGCTCTGCCGGCCCGCGGCCGCGGACTGACAGAAGCTGCTTACGCTCAGTCGATGCCCAGATCGGACTTGATCTGCTGTATCTTGGCGTCGGCAGCGGCTATGGCCTTGTCGTAGTCGTCGGCCGAAGCCATCTCGCCGTGCACCTCCACGTAGAATTTGATCTTCGGCTCAGTGCCCGAGGGGCGGACGGAGATCTTGGTGTGGTCGGCGGTGAAATACTGGAGCACGTTGCTCGTCACAGGCATGTCGAGCTTCGCCGAGGTGCCTTCGAGCGGATGCGTTTCGGTGAGCGACTCGTAGTCCTTGATCACGCTGACGGGGCTGCCGCCGATCTGCTTGGGCGGATTGACACGCAGCTGCTTCATGATCTCCTGTATCTCTTCGGCGCCCTTCTTGCCCTGACGCACGAGCGAAATGCCGGCCTCGCTCGAGAAGCCATACTTCATGTAGATATCCTGAAGCATCTGCAGGAAATTCATTCCCTTGTCCTTGGCCCATGCGGCGGCCTCGGCCATGAGCGACACGGCCGACACGGCGTCTTTGTCGCGCACGAAATCCTCGGCGAGGAATCCGTAGCTCTCCTCGCCGCCTCCGAGATAGCGCGCCGAGCCTTCGTTGTCGCGGATCACGGCCGCGATCCACTTGAAGCCGGTGTAGCAGTCATACATGCGTATGTTGTTTTTCTCGGCTATCGACTTGATGGTTTCGGTGGTGACGATGGTCTTGACGATATACTCGTTGCCCTTGAGCATCCCCAGCTCGGCATTGCGGGTCATGATATAGTTGAGGAGTATCATGACTATCTGGTTGCCGTTGAGCAGCACGTATTCGCCCTTATGGTCGCGTATGACGGCTCCGATGCGGTCGGCGTCGGGGTCGGATGCCATCACCAGGTCGGCTCCCACCTCCTTGGCCTTGGCTATGGCCATGGCCATGGCCGAGGGCACTTCGGGATTGGGCGACACCACAGTGGGGAAGTTGCCGTCGGTGACATCCTGTTCGGGCACGTGGATTATGTCGGTGAAGCCGAAGCGTGCGAGCGATTCGGGGATGAGGCTTACGCCTGTGCCGTGGATCGGAGTGTAGACGATCTTCATGTCATGGTGGCGCTTCACTGCGTCGGGGCTGAGCTGCAGTCCCTTGATTGCAGTGAGGAACGCCTCGTCGACCTCCTTGCCTATGATCTCGATCTTCGACTTGTCGCCCTCGAAGCGGATATGCTCCACTCCCTTGATGCGGTTGACATGATCGATGATATTTACGTCGTGGGGAGCGATGATCTGCGCTCCGTCCTCCCAGTAGGCCTTGTAGCCGTTGTATTCCTTGGGATTGTGGGAGGCCGTGATATTCACGCCGCTCTGGCATCCGAGATGGCGTATGGCGAACGACAGCTCCGGAGTGGGGCGGAACGAGTCGAACAGATACACCTTTATGCCGTTGGCCGAGAAAATGTCGGCCACGATCTCGGCGAAGAGGCGCGAATTGTTGCGCACGTCATGCCCCACGGCCACCTTGATCTCCGGCAGATCCTTGAAATTCTCCTTGAGATAGTTGGCGAGTCCCTGTGTGGCGGCGCCAACGGTGTAGATGTTCATGCGGTTGCTGCCGGCGCCCATGATGCCGCGCAGTCCGCCGGTGCCGAATTCAAGATCGCGGTAGAAGGCGTCGATCAGTTCGGTCTTGTCGTCGGCCTCAAGCATGCGTTTCACTTCCTTTCGGGTGGCTTCGTCATAAGCCTCGCCAAGCCACACCTGTGCCTTGGCTTCAACCTGCTTGAGCAGTTCGGGATTTTCCATACGTATTCAGTTTTTGGGTAAGAATTCTTATTTACTGACATTGCCGCCCTCGCCGGGCCTGCAACATGACCGGAAATGGGCGGCACGTCAAAATTAATCAATTCGCTCCAAGTGTCCAAATTTCAGCGCGTGAAATTGGCCACAAATCCGCCCTGCGCCCGCCGCCGCGACGGTGGGCGCATACGGAGAAGGCTCCCCTTCGGTCGTTGCTGACCGGCGGGGAGCCTTAGGGCATCAGTTATATGATTCAGTCAGTTTCTTTCCGCATCGCGGAAGTCTTGACGGTGTATCATCCTGAAGGTTTACGGCTGTGTGAAGATCACGATACGGTTCCAGTCGTTGGTGTCGTAGGGCTGAACGTCGCTGCCGTTGGCCTGGATGGTGAGGCGGCTCGGATCGATGCCATACTGGTTGACGAGAGCGTCGACTACCGACTGTCCGCGGCGCTGCGAGAGCTCCATGTTGTAGGCTGCTGTGCCGGTGTCCTTGTCGGCGTAGCCCTGAACGTAGACCTTGGTCTGGGGATTGGCCTTCATCCACTGTGCGACGTTGTAGACGTTGACAGCCTCTTCGTCGGAGATCACGGCCGAGTTGATCTTGAAGCGAACGGTAGCGAGGAGCGGAGCTGCCTGAGGAGCGGGCTGTTCTACCACTTCGGGGCAGGGAAGCTGTGCTTCGGCTGCTGCAAGGGCTGCCGATGTCGTTGCGAGAGCGCCGCGCAGATCATTGACCTGATTGTTGAGCGAATTGATGTAGTCGACATATTCGCAGGGGTTGTAGGCCTTGTAGGAGCGCTTGCCGAGATTGAAGCTCAGACCGCCGTAGACCATCAGAGTGGACTCGATAGGCTTGCCGGAAGCGACGTTGTCGAAGTTGTCGCCGTAGAAGTTGGCGCGAGCCTCAGCGAAGAAGTCGACATAGTCGCACAGACGCAGACGGAGCTGCAGGCCTGCTGCCACGGGAAGGGTCACTTCCTTCGTCTTGAGATGACGGCCCTGGTCGGTGGGGATCATGGCGATGTCGCCGTTGAAGCCCCATGTATAGGCTACTCCCAGACCTACGTAAGGTATGATGCTGATAGCGCGGTCGGCTTTGGGTCCGCAGAGCGAGTTGAGCATATCCCACTGGAGGTCGATGTTGCCGTTGAACATGTTGGCCTTGTTGTAGTGACCCCAGTCGGTGTGGAGCTTACCGTAGAAACCGGTGGCGCGCACACCCAGATATGGGCTGAACCAGTGGCCTACGCCTACGTTATAGATGGCTGTGATGTGACGCTTTGCGTGGTGGTCGACGTTGTAGTGGTCAACGTAGGGCACCATCATACCGGCGCCGAGCTGGATATACCAATTGTCCTTCCACGATGTGGAATAGTTGGTCTTGCACTCTACAGGAACCTCTGTCACAACGCTCTCCTCGACCACTACGGCCTCCTGAGCCTTGGCTGTGTTTGCCGAAAGCAGCATGCCACCGCAGCCGACAATCGCTAAAAGAAGATTCTTTTTCATTTCTCTCGTAAATTTTAATGAAACATTTATTGTAATTGGATTTATCACTTTTCATCCGTCGCAGCGGCGGTGGTCTTCCCTCCGGAAGCGGCCGCGTTGTCGGCGTTTTGATTTTATAACATTGCCTCACTTTTTTTTGTTCGCTGCGGGGGTCTCATTTTTTCTCCCCAACGCAATACGCAACCGCAAGAATCTAACAGACACACATTTACAACCCATAAAAAACTTCAACATCATCACCGTGGCTCACGATAAACAGTGCCCCTCGGCGCCGGCCGCCACCCGTCACCGGCGCTAAGAGCCGTCAGAACCAAGCGATCCGCACCCCTGCCGACTCCTGCAGCCCCGACACATGATATTTATTTTTGCAATCGGGACATTTTTTGTAATTTAGAGGCCACTTAACCATATTACCTTACAAGAGTGTCATGAACAAACTCCTGACAGCAGCCGCAGCAGCCGGCGTCATCATAGCCGCAGCAGCCTGCTCGACCGGCAACGAAACAGCCACCGAAACGGATTACGCGGCCTACGTCAACCCCTTCATCGGAGCCGCCGACAACGGTCACACATTCCCCGGCGCCACCACACCCTTCGGAATGATACAGACCAGCCCTGTCACCGGAGCAGTAGGCTGGCGCTACTGCTCGGAATATGTCTATTCGGATTCGGTGATATGGGGATTCACACAGACCCATCTCAACGGCACCGGATGCATGGATCTCGGCGACATACTCGTAATGCCGTCCGACGGATCACGCCGTCGCGACTGGGACCAATACCGCTCCCCCTTCGACAAGTCGACCGAAAGCGCCTCGCCGGGCTATTATGCCGTGACCCTCTCGGCTCCCGACGTCAGAGCCGAGCTTACAGCCACCCCCCACGCCGCCCTTCACCGCTACACCTACAACAGAGCCGACTCGTCGGCCCTGCTGATCGACCTGCAGCACGGGCCTGCATGGAGCGAAGCGCAATACCACAGCCACGTTCGCCTGTGCGAGACACAGTGGGAGGACTCAGTGACACTGACCGGCCATGTGCTCAACTCCGTATGGGCTTCGCAGGACTACTTCTTCGTTATGCAGTTTGACCATCCGGTCAGTGACATAACCACTCTCGCGCCCGCCACCGACACAGAGCGCGGACAGCGCATCGTGGCCGGATTCGACCTGCGCCCCGGCGAGCAGCTGATGATGAAGGTGGCGCTATCCACCACATCGGTCGACGGCGCCCGCCGCAATCTGCAGGCCGAACTTCCGGGATGGGATTTCGACGCCATCAGCGACAAGGCACGGGCCGACTGGAACAGCTATCTTGGCCGCATCGACGTCGATGGCACCGACACCCAGAAGACCAACTTCTACACCGCCTTCTACCACTCGCTCATACAGCCCAACATGATAGCCGACGTCGACGGATCATACCGCAACGCAGCCGACTCCGTCGTGAAGGCAACCGGAGGAGAATTCTACTCCACCTTCTCGCTGTGGGACACCTATCGCGCCGCACATCCGTTCTACACACTGATGGTGCCCGAACGCGTCGACGGATTTGTCAACTCGCTCGTGGAGCAGGCCGAAACCCAGGGATTCCTGCCTATATGGGGACTGTGGGGCAAGGAGACATATACGATGGTGGCCAACCACGGAGTGCCGGTCATTGCCGAAGCCTACCGTAAAGGATTCCGGGGCTTTGACGCCGACCGCGCGTTCGAGGCCATCAAACGCACCCAGACCGTCAGTCACCCGAAGAAAAGCGACTGGGAGATCTACACCCGCTACGGATATTTCCCCACCGACTCCATCCGCGCCGAATCGGTGTCGTCGACACTCGAGACAACCTACGACGACTATGCAGCGGCCGACATGGCCTCGCTGCTCGGACGCACCGACGACGAGAAGATATTCCGCGAGCGTGCCGACTACTACAAGAACCTGTTCGACAGTCAGACCGGATTCATGCGGCCGAGGCTCACCGACGGGACGTGGCGCACACCGTTCGACCCCGCATCGGTGGGACACTCCGAGAGCGTCGGCGGCGACTACACCGAGGGCAACGCATGGCAATACACCTGGCACGTGCAGCACGACGTGCCCGGACTGATAGCCCTCATGGGGGGCAACGACGCCTTTGCCGACAAGCTCGACTCGATGTTCACCACCGAACTCGTCACCACACAGGCCGATGTCACCGGACTGATAGGCCAGTATGCCCACGGCAACGAACCCTCGCACCACGTCACCTATCTGTACGCACTGGCCGGACGCCCGTGGCGCACACAGGAACTTATAAGACAGATTGTCGATACACAATACCGCCCAGAACCCGACGGACTGTCGGGCAACGACGACTGCGGACAGATGTCGGCATGGTATATGTTCTCCTGCATGGGATTCTATCCCGTCGATCCGGTCAGCGCCACCTACGTCATCGGCGCCCCGCAGATGCCCGGATTCACGCTGCATCTGACCGGAGGCAAGACCTTCAGCATCCGCGCCGAAGGACTCTCGAAAGAGAATCTCTACGTGGAGAGCGTCACACTCAACGGCAAGCCCCACACCTCGCCCTACATCACCCACGACGAGATAACGCGTGGCGGCGAACTGGTATTCAAAATGACCGACAGACATCAATCACACAAAAGCAACAACAGATAACACTTATAACACTATGAGCAACTATCCTAAAATCGGTATCCGTCCTACGATCGACGGCCGTCAGGGCGGCGTACGCGAAAGCCTTGAAGAGAAAACCATGGCTCTGGCTCATGCTGTGGCCGACCTCATATCGTCCAACCTCCGCAACGGCGACGGATCGCCCGTGGAATGCGTGATAGCCGACACCACAATAGGCCGGGTGGCCGAAACCGCAGCCTGCAACGAGAAATTCGAGCGCGAAGGCGTAGGCAGCACCATCACCGTCACCTCCTGCTGGTGCTACGGAGGCGAGACTATGGATATGAACCCCCACTGGCCCAAGGCTGTCTGGGGCTTCAACGGCACAGAGCGCCCCGGAGCCGTATATCTCGCATCGGTACTCGCCGCCCACTCGCAGAAAGGTCTGCCGGCATTCGGCATCTACGGTCACGACGTGCAGGATCTTGACGACAACACCATACCCGCCGACGTAGCCGAGAAGATACTCCGCTTCGCACGCGCCGCACAGGCTGTGGCCACGATGCGCGGCAAATCGTATCTCTCGATGGGCAGCGTATCGATGGGCATCGCCGGATCGATGGTCGATCCCGACTTCTTCCAGGAATATCTCGGCATGCGCAACGAATCTATCGACATGACCGAGATCATCCGCCGCATGTCTGAAGGCATCTACGACCCCGAAGAATACCGCAAAGCCATGGAATGGGCCGAAAAACACTGCAAGCCCAACGAAGGAGAGGACATCTGCAACGCATCCAACGGCAAGGCCAAAGACCGCGCCGGCAAAGACAGCGACTGGGAATTCACAGTCAAGCAGGCCATCATCATGCGCGATCTCATGCACGGCAATCCCCGCCTGCTCGAACTTGGCTTCAAAGAGGAGGCCATGGGTCACAACGCCATCGTCGGAGGCTTCCAGGGACAGCGCCAGTGGACCGACTTCTACCCCAACGCTGACTTCCCCGAGGCTATACTCAACACCTCGTTTGACTGGAACGGCACACGCGAGCCGATAACCATTGCCACCGAAAACGACGCACTCAACGGAGTGGCGATGCTCTTCGGACACCTGCTCACCAACCGCGCGGCCATATTCTCTGACGTGCGCACCTACTGGAGCCCCGAGGCTGTGAAGCGTGTTACCGGCAAGGAACTCACCGGCATGGCCAAAGGCGGCATGATACACCTCATCAACTCAGGAGCCACCACGCTCGACGGTACCGGACAGGCCACTGACAGCCAGGGCAATCCCACCATGAAACACCATTGGGAGCTGACCGATGCCGACACCGACAAGATGCTCAAGGCCACGACATGGTATCCCGCCAACCGCGACTACTTCCGCGGAGGCGGCTTCTCAAGCAACTTCCTCAGCAAAGGAGGAATGCCTGTGACCATGGCTCGCCTCAACCTCGTCAAAGGACTCGGCCCGGTGCTCCAGATAGCCGAAGGATGGACCGCCGACATCGATCCGGAGATCCACGCCATACTCGACAAGCGCACCGACCCGTCGTGGCCCACCACATGGTTCGTTCCGCGCCTCGACCCGCGCACCGACGCGTTCAAGGATGTATATTCGGTGATGAACAACTGGGGAGCCAACCACGGAGCCATTTCCTACGGCCACATAGGAGCCGACCTCATCACACTGGCATCGATACTCCGCATACCGGTGTGCATGCACAACGTGCCCGACGTCGACATTTTCCGCCCGTCGGCATGGAACTCGTTCGGCATGGACAAGGAGGGTTCCGACTTCCGCGCCTGCAAGAACTACGGCCCCATATATAAGTAATCCCTGACACGAACCACAGATATGGCAACAATACAACAGATACAGGAATTCGTGGCGATGGCCCACCGTGTCGGACAGTCGGGACTGACCGTCTGCTCGAGCGGCAATCTCTCCGTGCGCCTCGACAACGACGAAGTGATGATATCCGGCACCGGCTCATGGGTGCCCGACCTGACACCCGACAAAGTGTCGGTGTGCCGCCTGTCGACCGGCGAGGTGCTCAACGGCATCAAACCCTCGATGGAGAGTGTGTTCCACATGGGAGTGATGCGCGAGCGCCCCGAAGTGGGCTGCGTGCTCCACTTCCAGTCGCCCTACGCCACCGCCGTGGCCTGCATGAAGAAGCGCCCCGCCGACTTCAACTTCACCGCAGAGTGTCCGATCCACGTCGGACGCGAAATACCGATGATACCCTACTTCCGTCCCGGCTCGCCCGAACTGGCATCGCACGTCATCGAACAGATGAAGCACCACGACTCCGTGATGCTGCTCAAGCACGGACAGGTAGTGTGTGGCAAAGACTTCAGCCAGGCGCTGGAGCGGGCAATGTTCTTCGAGATGGCATGCCGCATAGCTGTCATCAACGGCGACAATGTCGATCCGCTCACAGCTGAGGAGATCGGCGACCTCGACACTTATATCCTCGGAAAAACAACGAAATGAACCCCACATACTTAGCAGCCGACTTCGGCGGCGGGAGCGGGCGAGTGATCGCCGGCTTCCTCCGGCCGGAAGGCAAGGGCTATTGCCTCGAACTGAAAGAAATCCACCGGTTTGCCAACCGTCCAGTGCAGATGGGCGACTACTTCGTATGGGACTTCCCGTCGCTCTACGCCGACATGCTCGAAGGCTTCGCCAAGGCCGCCCGTCAGGGACTCGACGTGGTGTCTGTAGGCATCGACACGTGGGGAGTTGACTTCGGACTCATCGACTCCACCGGACAGCTCGCCGGAATGCCGGTGTGCTACCGCGACACACACACCGACGGCATGCCGGAGATATTCGCCCGCGAGGAATCGCCCCAGGCACACTATGCCGAAGCCGGAATACAGGTGCTCCCAATCAACACCCTCTACAGGCTCATGGCCATGAAGCGTGCCGACGATCCCAGACTCGACATAGCGCGACGGCTTCTTTTCACACCCGATCTCCTCACCTACTTCCTCACCGGACACGAAATCAACGAATACACCATCGCATCGACATCGGAGATGCTCGACGCACGCACCCGTTCATGGAACGAGCCGCTGCTGCGCCGCATGGGTCTGCGTCCGGAGATGATGTGCCCCATCACCATGCCCGGCACCGTCGTCGGCAACATCACTCCGCGGGTGGCCGAAGCGACAGGGCTTGACAGCAACGTGAAAGTGGTGGCTGTGGGATCGCACGACACCGCGAGCGCCGCATTCGCCTCTCCGCGCAATTACACCACCGACCGTGCGGCATTCCTCAGCTCGGGCACGTGGTCGTTGCTCGGAGTGGAACTCGACGAGCCTGTGCTCACCGAAGAGGCGCGCCGTGCCGGATTCTCCAACGAGGGAGGCGTAGGCGCCAAGACCCTCCTGCTCCAGAACATCACCGGCCTCTGGATACTCCAGCGACTGGCAGCTCAATGGCGCGAACGCGGCGAGGATCCCGGATGGCCGGCACTGATCGACGAAGCCGAGGCCGCTGCCGACACCGCCGTGATCGATGTCGACGACCAGCGCTTCTCACGCCCCGACGCCATGGAGCAGACCATAGCCGCCTACTGCCGCGAAACCTCCCAACCGTCTCCGTCCACACGCGGCGAATATGTCAGATGCGTGTGCCGATCTCTCGCCGAACGCTACCGCAAGGCCGTAGAGCAGGTCAACACTCTCCTGCCCCGCCCGCTCGAAGCGCTGCAGATCATCGGAGGAGGATCCAACAACCGCCTGCTCAACGCCATGACAGCCGAGGCCACCGGCCTGAAAGTCTTTGCCGGACCAGCAGAAGCCACAGCCATAGGCAATATCCTGCTGCAGGCCATCACTGCCCGACAGATCAGCTCCAAGGAGCAGGTCACCGACATCAAACAGCTCTGAATTTATGATTCCGTGCGCGCACACGCGCCATGAAATCCAGCCCTACCACATTTTATCTTCTTACCACTTCATCCCATGAACAACGATCCGAAAACGGCAGGACGAAAGCGGCCGCCATTAGTGCCGCGCCGCTACCTGCTGACATTCATACTTATCACCTCGCTCTTTGCCCTCTGGGGCTTTGCCAACGACATCACCAATCCGATGGTGGCAGCCTTCCAGACGGTCATGGAGCTGTCGGCCGCCAAAGCATCCATGGTACAGTTCGCATTCTACGGCGGCTACGCCACCATGGCCATACCGGCCGCACTGTTCATACGCCGCTACAGCTACAAGACCGGCATACTGATCGGACTCGGCCTGTATGCCGTCGGAGCATTCCTGTTCATCCCGGCAGCCAACCTGCAGCAGTTCTCGTTCTTCTGCGTGTCACTCTACGTGCTGACTTTCGGACTCGCATTTCTCGAAACCACTGCCAACCCCTACATCCTCTCGCTCGGATCGCCCGACAACGCCACACGCCGCCTCAACCTCGCGCAAGCCTTCAACCCCGTCGGCTCGCTCTCAGGCATGGCAATAGCCTCGCTCATCGTGCTCCCCAACCTGCTGTCGGACCGCCGCGACGACGCCGGACAGATAATATTCCCCGCACTCGACGCCGCCGAAAAAGCGTCGATCCGCACCCACGACCTTGCAGTCATACGCGATCCCTATGTAGCGATCGGACTGGTGGTGCTCATCATGTTCGTGGTCATCGCCTGCGTGAAAATGCCGGGCAAAAACGACGACAAAGCCCCGCTGGCCTTCCGCCACACCCTCAAGAAACTGTGGGACAACGTCGACTACCGCCTCGGAGTGATCACCCAGGTATTCTACGTTGCCGCCCAGATCATGGTATGGACATTCATCATTCAGTATGCCGACAACCTTGGCATTGACAAGGCCACCGCACAGAACTATAACATTGGAGCCATGGTGCTTTCGCTCACATTCAGATTTGTAGGCACATTCTTCATGCGCTATATCCGGCCGGCCAAACTGCTCGCCATCTTCGGCATCGGAGCCAGCCTGTGCACCCTTGGCACCATACTGATCGAAGGCTACGCCGGACTGATATGCCTCGTGGCCATATCGGCATTCATGTCGATAATGTTCCCGAGCATCTACGGCATAGCCCTCGGGCGTGTGGATCACGACGATACATCGCTCGGTGCCGCATTCCTGGTCATGGCCATCGTGGGCGGCGCGCTCATGCCACCCCTCCAGGGCAGCATCATCGACCTCGGACACATCGGCCCCATGGCCGCCGTCAACGTCAGCTTCTGCCTGCCGCTGATATGCTTCATAGTGGTCACCTGCTACGGGCTGCGCACCATGCGCCGGCCCGAGCACGCCTGACCGGACAATCCGTAAGCCCGACAGCCCTCCTGTCGGGAAAACCGCTCCCGCAACCACCCGTTTTGTAACATTTATCTGCTTTTACGCAGAAAATACTTACAATTCGGTATTGCGGGAGTGGTTTTTATTGTCTACTTTTGCGAAACATTAACACAAATTGTGACATATTACCTAACGGATGCGGATTTTTCATATTTTGCTATGGGCATTCATTGCCACCGGCACAATCAGTGCCGTTCATGCCGAACCGGCAGTCGCTACCATCGGCCAAACCTCTGAAACGACAACTTTGAGCGGACTCATAACCGACATCGACGGCGAGCCTCTCGCAGGAGCCGTTGTGCGTATCGATGGCACCTCTTTTGCGTGCTCGGCCAACGTCGAAGGAAAATACCAGCTCAAGGCACGCCTTAAAAAAGGCGATCTGATAAAAGTCACATTTCTGGGCATGAACCCAGTGGAAGTGATCTACGACGGACAGTCGAAACTCGATTTCACCCTTGCACCCGACAGCAACTCGCTCGACGAAGTGGTGGTGACAGCCGAACCAAACATCAACAACATCGACATCCGAGCCCGCTCGGGAGTGGTACAGACCGTCGACATGAAACGCCTCAACGAGAAGCCCATGACCGACATCAGTCTTGCGCTGCAGGGAACGGTGCCGGGACTGATAGTCACCAATACCGGCGAACTCGGATCAAAACCGCAGATACGCATCAGAGGCAACCAGTCGCTGCGCGTAGGCGACGCCGCTAACGAACCGCTGTTCATACTCGACGGCAAAGTGATATCCTCCGACGCTTTCCGCACACTCAATCCCCAGGACATCAAGGAAATCAAGGTACTCAAGGACGCTGCCGCCTGCGCGCTCTACGGCATCAAGGCATCCAACGGAGTGATAGAGATCACATCGAAGCGCGGCAGCTACTTCGGCACGGTCGATGTCACCTACTCGCTGGGCATGGGCGCCACACTCAAAGGCCGACGTGGCGTAAAGGTGATGCGCTCCGACGAAAAACTCGAACTCGAGCGGCTCATGATGAACGAAGCCACCCCAGGCTACCGTTACAGCGAGGACTACTACCGGCGCCGCTACCCCAACAGCCCCGATATTGACGCCATGATTGCCTCCGGAAAAGCAGTGCTCGACTCACTGCGCGGCATCAACACCGACTGGTTCAACGAGCTGATCCGGGTGGCCATGTATCAGAACCATAATCTGTCGGTGCGCGGAGGAAGCGAAAAATCGTCATACTTCGTCAGCGCCAACATCGCCACACAGGGAGGACAGGTCAAGGGCAACAGCACACTGCGCGGCACCATGCGCATGGGCATCGACGTAGCACTCGGCAAACTCGGCTACTTCACCATGACTATGGACGGAGCCTACACCGAAAACAAGACCCCCAACGGCAGCAGTTTCTCCCCCGCATCACTCATCTACAACCTCAACCCCTACGAAACCAAGAGCGGCAACCAGCTATGGTCATACCCCAACCGCACATACGCCGACCTGATGCATCAATATCAGAGCAACACCACCGACAAGCGCGGAGGAGCATCGGCGAGCGTCAACCTCAAGCCCCTCGAAGATCTGGAGATATCGGCCGTGACCGGTCTTGACTACCTTATCAACGAAGGCACCCAGCTCACCCCCGCATCGTCATACGCCGAACAGCAGAGCGGTTTCGGACCCGAAGCACTCGGACGGCTCAACAAAGACAAGAACACGCTGCTCAATTTCAGCTACAACGTGCGCGCACTCTACGCCAAAGTGCTTGGCAACGTCCACAACCTCACCCTGAGCCTCAACCACGACTACTATCTTACGTCGACCGACAATCTCGGCATCACAGGCTACGGTGTCGGCAACCACGCCTCGGCGTCGCTCATCAACCAGTCGCTCACCGGCGCCCGCAAGCCCGCCGTATCGAGCTTCAAGGAAAAAGTGGCCCAAATAGGCTACGGAGCCGTCGCCGGATATACCTACGACGACACCTACGACCTCTTCGCCACCTATAAGCTCGACGGATCATCGGTGCTCCCCTCCGACAAACGATGGAACTCCGCATGGGCCGTCGGACTCGGATGGACACCCTCGGAATACGGATTCCTGAAAAACAACAGAGTGCTCACACGCCTCAATCTCAAAGGCAGCTACGGCAACACCGCATCACTCGCCGGGGTTTCGGCGGCGCAGACCATCGCCACATTCTCCTATCTCGAGGACGCCTACGCCACGGCCCGCATACTACAGCTTCTCGCGCTCTACAACCGCGACCTCAAACCTGAACACACCACCTCAATCGACGCCGGAGTCCAGGCCGGATTTTTCGACCGCCTGAGCCTCGACCTGCGCTGGTATCGCCGCCAGACAGCCGACGCCCTGCTCGACGTGCCTATTGCCGCCAGCAACGGATTCAGCATGATGAAGCGCAACATCGGAGTGCTCCGCAACGACGGCATCGAGGCCGGAATCAGCATCTCGCTGCCCGACATCACACCCGACTGGGGACTCCGATTCAGCACCAGCGTGGCCTACAACAAAAACAAAGTGATCGACCTCTATTACACCGACAAGCTCTACACAAGCGACTACTCCCTAATACCCGACTTCCAGATCGGAAAGCCCTACGACACGCTCTACGGACTGCGGCAGACAGGCATCAACGCCGTCACCGGACTCCCCATATTCATCGGCAAGGACGGCCGAGAGATAGTGCCCGGACAGACACAGCTCACACGCGACGACTTCATCACCCTCGGACATCTCACTCCGCCCTACTCCGGAAGCTTCAATCTCGGAGTCACATGGAAAAACCTCGAGCTCGACGCCGATTTCTACTGGGTGGCAGGCGGCATCAAGCAATACAACTACACCTACGTGCGCAACCGTGACGACGTCAACTACAACGCGCTGCGCGGACTGACACAGACCATGTGGCTGCGCGAAGGCGACGTCAACAAGATCTACTACTCCCCCTTCTATTCATCGGCTGCGATCGAGACTCTCCAGTATGCCAACACCTCCAACACCGGCAGCAGCAACTATCTGCGCCTGTCGATGCTCTCGCTCCGATACAGAGTGCCACAGAAAGTGCTCAGCTCCACACGCATCATAAAATACGCCACAGCAGCGCTGCAGGCATCCAACCTATTCACACTCACTCCCTACAGCGAGTCGGATCCCGAAACCGGCACCCTCGGCTCGGCAGTGCAGCCGGTCATCACGCTTAACCTCAGCCTGACATTCTGAAAATGAAAAAGATCATATCATACCTCGCGGCTCCCCTGCTACTGACCGGATGTTCGCTCGACATACCCTACGACAACCAGTTTACAGATCCCGACGCCATAGCCACACCCGAAAACGGACGCGAACTGATCGCATCAGGCTACAGCTCCCTGCCGGCTACAGGATTTGACCTGGCAGTGCTCAGCGACGACTTCATCCCCACCTACTGGGCATCGCGCAATCCGTCACTCTCCAACCAGTACAACTGGCAGCCGTCGGCGCTCCACGACCTGTCGATCTATGCGTGGCCGCAATATTACTCGGTGATCTCTACCGCCAACGCCCTGCTCGAACGACTCCCCGGCATCACGGCCGCCACCGACGCCGATCGCCGCGAAGTGGCCGACCTCACTGCCGAAGCCTATACACTCAAAGCCTACTGCTACTTCCAGCTGCTGCGACTGTTTGCTGCAGATCCGGCCGACGGCCTCGACAACGAAGGCATTGTGATCAAAAACAGTCTGACGATGGACAACCTCCCGAGAGCCACCGTCGGAGCCACCATCGACGAGATACGCCGGCTTCTCGAAGAAGCCATCGCCACCGGACACTCCGGCACTGATCCCTCATGGCTTACGGCCGACGCCACCACACTGCTGCTCGCTGAGGTCGAACTCTATGCCGGCAATTTCCAGCGCGCCGCCACTCTGGCATCGTCGCTGCTCGACAAGCGCGGCTACGAATGTTTCAGCCCGTCGGTCTACCGCACGCTCTGGGAAAGCACATCGTGCGAGGAACAGATATTCATCTACAACGACCCCGACCAGTCGCAGACCTACTATCAGGGCATAGTTTACGACACCACCACAGGCGACTACTACAGCGTCAGCCCGTCACTGGCCATGGAATATACCGACACCGACTGCCGCAAGGAGTGGACCATCTGCCCCTTCAGCAGTCAGGCTCTCGGCAGCCAGTCGTTCATCGGCAAATACAATCTTCTGCGCCGCGAGAAGCGCGAGATTATGTTTGTCAACAAGATGCGCCTGTCGGCAGCACTCTTCACCGCAGCCGAGGCATGGGCACAGGCCGGAGGCGACGGCCCGCAGAAAGCCATCGTCGCGCTCAACCGATTCCTCGACCGGCGCGGTGCCGATCCGGTGGATACATCCCTCTCTGGCGACGCCCTCCTCAAGGAGATACTCCACCAGAAACATCTGGAATTTCTCGGCGAAGGACAACGCTACTTCGATCTCAAGCACTACAGCCGCCTGCTCGGCAGCACATCGGGACGCATACCCGCGCCCGGCGACTACCGATGGCTATGGCCAATCCCCAAGGACGAATACCTCTACAACGACAACATGACTCAAAACCCCGGATGGCCCAAAGACTCGTTCAACGACTGACAACTATATCAGAAAACATAACAAAACCAATCAGATGAAAGCATTACACTACCTGGCATCGGCGGCCGCGCTGCTCTTTGCCTTCACGGCAGCATCATGCTCCGACAGCAATGAAGAGCCGGAACCCGAAGTGATCAACCATATCTACTTCAGCATCCCCGACGGCAACTCCTCGATAACCGACAACACCGACGAAACCGTCACAGTGGCTATCAGCCTCAGCTCTCCGCTGGCCACGGCCACATCGTTCACCGTCGAACTGACCGGCAGCGACGCATCACTGCTGACCATAGGCAACAACCCCGTCAGCATCGCCGCAGGCTCCACCACCGGCACATTCACCGTGGCATCGGCCAACGCCGGCACCATCACCGAATCGACATCGTTCGGATTCACCATCCGCGATCTCGACCCGGCCAAATTCGACATCGCACAGAATGCCACCGTCACCCTGCTCCCCGCAGCCAACGAATCGACGCTCACTCCCGAGGAGCAGGCGCTCGTCGACCAGTGGCGCACAGCCTACGGCATCGACCTCACACCGTGGATCGGCACCGTAGCTCTCCAGGGCACTATCGAATTTCCCGGCAGCGGCAACCGCGCTCCGTTCATCAGCCCACAGACCATACAGCTGAGCGGCAGCACAGTATTCGCTATCAGCAAGGACGCCGACGACACCACTCCCGTGCTCGACATGACCGAAAACCCCATGGGCATGACCGAATATCTCTACAAGACACTCCGCCAGCTCACCGTTGACGACAACGAGTATTTCGCGCTTGAAGATGACGGCAGCGGCCTCGAACTCATGGAGCTGATCAACTGGAACGCCAAATCGGAAGAATCCTTCACCGTTTCGCTCCCCGGCCTTAAGATCACTGACATCCAGGACGGCAAGGCCACTGTGGAATTCGTGGCCGAGGGCGACGACTACATACTCAACGCCCAGGGCGAACCCATCTACAGCCCCAACACCGACGGGTATCTGACCTATTACTACCACAGCAGCTGGATACCGTTCAGCTACCAGTTCACGGCTTGGAATCGCCAGCTCGCCCTCATCGAAAACAACGATCCCATAGCCATGGAGATGCAGTCTTACGGCATCAGCGCGGCGCCGGCCACACATCTCGGACTCTCCGACGTGCTTGAGGACTCATGGGAAATCGACGAAGACGAGGACGGAGTGTCGAATCTCTATGTTGCTCCCCACGCCGAAATCGACTTCAACGCCGGCACCATGACATTCATATTCCCATTCGATACCGAGGACCAGTACGGCTATTCCCGCATCACCGTGACCTACACACTCCAGAAGTAACCTCAACACAACACCCACAACATACACTGTGACACGGATTTTAAGCAATCTAAAACAGGTATGCACACTTGCCGTCCTTCTCGGGACGGCAAGTATTGTGTGTACCCCACACGCCGACGCGGCAACACCTTCGCCCGTCATATCGCTCCCCGAAGGCACCGTCGAAGGATCTCTGCCCAACGGACTCAGGTATATAATACTCCACAACGACTTCCCCGCTAAAAGAGCCGAATTCAGACTCGTCTGGAACATTGGAGCCGTGCAGCAGGACGACACGGAGGGAGGATGCGCGCATTTCCTCGAACACATGGCCTTCGGCGGATCGGAGAACTTCCCCGACCGCGGAGCCGTGGCCTACCTTGAGTCGCTCGGCATGAAATACGGCATTGACATCAATGCGTTCACCGGCCACGACCGCACCATATACCTCTTCGGACTCCCGACCGACTCGATAGCCGCCGGAGGCTACGACCGACCGCTTACGATCATATCCGACTGGATGGATCGCCTGACCATAAATCCGCAGCGTGTCGAAACCGAAAAAGGCATAATACTCGAAGAACTGCGCAGCTCGTTTCAGGACGACCGCTTCTACGACCTCAAGATAGGCCAGAACCGCTTCAGCGCCCGCATGCCGCTCGGCACACCCGAAGAGGTCAACCGTGTGACCGCCGACGTGCTCGAGAAGTTCTACCGCCGCTGGTATCTCCCGCAGTTCGCCACGATTGTGGTGGTGGGCGATGTGGAGCCGGCCGAAGTGGAGAAAGCTATCCACCGTCAGTTCTCGTCGCTCAATCGACGTCCCGACCCCGGACTGATACACTATCCGCTCACCTACTCGCCCGCACGCCAGATAATGCTCGACGTCGACACACTCAACAACCGTGAGACGGCCGAGATAATCATACCTCACCCGACGGTCGTCACCCGCACCATTGATGACGCAAGGCGCAAGGCCATAGGCCGCGTAGTGGTCGACGCCCTGAGTTTCAGGCTCGCCGACAAGGGCATGGACACCGACATCTCCGACACCTGGTATCTTGCCGGCAGCAATCATCTCGTGCTTAAGGCTCTTGAAAGCCGCAACGTGAGTCTTGACTCATGCGTGGCAGCCATAGCATCGGAGATCAGCGGAGTGATGTCAGGCGGATTTTCCGACAATGAGATCCGCTATCACGCCGACCGGGCAGCACGCCGCATTGGCAACGCGTCGCATTCGGGCTACACGTCGGCCATGTGGTGTGACGACTTCACCGACTACGCCCTCACAGGCGACCGCTACATATCGTCGGCCGCCCAGTCGGCACAGCTGCAGGAAGCCGTCAGAACCATCACTGCAGCCGAAGCCACCGCCACGCTCCGCGAATGGATGAGCCACTCCGACACGATGCTCATGGCCGTCAGCACATCGCCGATCAATGCGCCCAAGCGCACGCTCGACGCTCTGACCGCCGACTGGCAGAGAGGCTTGGCGGCACCGCGCACCGACTTCAAGTTCAGCGAGCCATACCGTCCGACAGCCGACACCATACCCACACCCGAGATACTCACACGCCGATACCCTGTCAGCCCAAGCGACATAGCCGACACAATCGACTACGCCTCGCTCGGCATCCGCGACCTGCGCCTTGCCAACGGCATGAGGATCATCATCAAGCCAACGCTCGACGACGGCGACGTCTACTTCGCCATGCTCGCGCCGGGCGGCTACGGAACCGTGCCTGCGGAGCAGCTGCCCCTCTACGGATCAACAGCGAGCTATATCGACATGGGAGGCATAGCTAAGTTGCCTGAGACCACCGGCGAATACATGTATCAGAACGGCATGGCGCTCGGCATGGCGCTCGAAAACGACTGGCACGGCTTTCTCGGATCATTCACAGCCGACAAGGCCGGAGAGTTTTTCAATCTCGTATATGAGAAAATCACCGATCCCGAACTGCGTTACGACGACTTCGACGAGATAAAGCAGTCGATGATCGAAGATCTCGACAACGACGACGAATCGGTGCTTGAAAAGATGCTCAACCGCGCCCCCGACCGTCAGCTCATGGCCCGCATGGACCGGCTGATGTGCAACGTGCTCCCCACCGACCGCGCATACGCAGGAGTCGACGATGTCAAAGCCGCCCGACTCCGCGACATGCAGCGCCTCGACCTCGACAGCATAGCGGCATTCTACCGCTCGCTCTACACACGCCCCGACAGCTGCGTGGTGATACTCACCGGCAACTTCGACGCCGCCAGCCTGACCGATGCCGCCGTTGCGGCATTCAGCCGTCTGAAAGCCGAATCGTCCAAGCCTATCACCTTCACGGAGCTGCATCTGCCCGAAACGACAGTGAAGGAGCGTTTCACAAACGAAAATCCATCTCAGACCGAATTTGACTACCTGTATTTCGGCCGATTCGAGCCGGGACTTCGCAACTCGCTTATCCTCAAGCTCATGAGCAACATCATGCGCAACCATGTGATCGCCGAGCTGCGCGAGAAACGCGCACTCGTATATTCGCCCTACGTGATGCTCAACTATGAAGGACTGCCGCGCGGCTACTTCTACTTCGACATCAACTCATCGTCGGACAACGCCAAGATGCCCGCCGTGGAGGAAGCTCTGCGCTACGTCATCGACGATCTGCGCAACAATCCTGTGGACAACACCGAACTCGAATCCATCAAACGGGCTTGCATCATCGCCAAGCGCGAAACGCTCACCCCCTATTCGCCCTCGGCATGGCGCACCACACTGATGAGTCTGCTGAAAAACGGCGAAGCGCTCGATGATTTCGACCGCTATGAAAGCGTCATCGAGTCAATAACTCCGGAGGAGATCATGCAGTCATTCCGCAGGTATATCAACCCCGATCTATATGTAATGCTCTATATGAGCGACGAACAACTGAAATGAAACGAATCATAATCAATCTGATGCTGTTGCTGCCCGCAATAGCCATCCAGGCCGCATCACCGACAGCCTACCGCATCTTCGACTCCAAGGGTGCAGAGACCGACTTCGACACGATGGTCGACTCTCTCGCGCGCGCCGACGTCGTGTTTATCGGCGAAAACCACAACTGCCCCATATCCCACTGGATGGAACTCGAGATAAGCCGCGCGCTGTTTCAGCGCCACGGCTCCGACCTCGTTATCGGCCAGGAGATGATGGAGGCCGACAATCAGCTGATACTCGACGAATACATGGCCGGCATCACAAGCTACGACCGCTTCGAGGCCGAAGCAAGGCTCTGGGACAACTATTCGACCGACTATTATCCCACGGTCTACTTCGCCAAAGACAACAAGATACCATTTGTGGCCACCAACGTACCGCGCCGATATGCGGCAATCGTCAGCAGCGGCGGCCTCGACGCCCTGCAGCGTCTTAGTCAGGAAGCACTGCAATATATCGCTCCGCTTCCCATACCGTTTGCCTACGACACCGCAGCCGCAGGCGAAAAATTCGGAGCCATGATGCTGATAAGCCGTCGCTCGCCCGAGGAGATGCAGCGGCTCGCCGAAGCACAGGCGCTCAAAGACGCCACCATGGGATGGTTTATGGCACGCAACATGAAGCCCTCCACCAAGTTTCTGCACATCAACGGCTCGATGCACTCCGACAACCGCGACGGCATCATACCATATCTGCTGAAATACCGGCCTGACACACGCGTCGCCACCGTCACATCGCGCCGTCAGGACGATATCGACACCCTCGACCCCGACTATCTCGGCGCCGCCGACTTCTATATCGTGGTGCAGACCGATTTTCCGACATCCTACTGACACCACTGCGGGATACGGCACCGTTCAACACAATGCGCTGCGCTTGATGACTTATCGGCGCAGCGCATTGCATGTATTATCAGATATACGGATATTTCTGTGATCAGCTTTCGACATCGAAGCCGCGACGCCGTATGGCGTCGAGCATTCGGTATGACATCGCCTGACGGTAATAGTCGACAATATGCGACGCCCAGTCATTGTCGGTCTTGGCTCCCTCGCGGGTGTGGTTGAAAAGACTGACCGTATAGTCATAATCCACCAGCTTGTCGGCCAGACCCTCGTCATTGTAGCGGTCGGAGTGGATAGTGACATCGGCCGGCTGCTTTGGCTTCAGATCGGGATGCTCGCGCGGAACACCCAACGCCAGACCGCACACCACAAACACCCCCTTCGGCAATCCAAGCAGACGCGAAATGGCCTCCGGCGAGGCCGTGCGGGCATATCCTATGCAGCATGTGCCCAGACCCGAAGCCTCAGCAGCGGTCAGAGCGCTCATCATCGCAAGCGTGGCATCGACCACGCCCACTATCACGCCATCGAGCGTATGCTCGAAATCAGGCATATCAATATCCTTACGGTCGGCGATGACACGAATCTTATGGTAATCGGCGCAGAAGAGCATGAAATGCGCGCAGGTCTTGGCCTGCTTCTGCTGCGTAAGCTCGTAGATCTTCTCCTTCACCTCCTGATCGGTCACATCGATGACAGAGAACTGCTGCCCGTTGTAACTCGTCGGGGTATTGCGGATTGCCTCATAGATAAAATCCATCGTTTCGGCCGGAATCGGCTCACGCTCATAGCGGCGGATGCTTCTCCGCTCAAGAAGTGTATCTTTGACTGTCTTCATAGGATGATGCTTTATGTTTCACAACAATCTTCCACACCGCAAAGTTCGGCCATGGACAAAAAAAAACGATCGACAAACTAAGAAAACGGATTTTACTACATCAGGAAATTGTAGAGGCAACTTATTTTTTGTAGCTTTGTAATCGACACTAATGTTGTCTTATCCTCCCAACTATGAACATGAAAACCTTCCTGCACAATATATTGTTGACGGTGATACTGCCGGCAGCCATAGCGATAATCGCTCCCGACTGCCATGCAGCCCGGCTTGCCCAACCCACCGACAGCCTCCTGAGACAACTACACAAAGCCACTACCGCAGCCGACAGCCTTCCGACACTTCTGCACCTTTATGACGCAGCCGACAGAGCCGGGAGATCCCGCCTCAACCATATCATATACTCCGTGGCACAACGGGCCGGAGCACCAGAAAGCCTGCAACTCGACCTACTCCGGCAGATAGCCAACTCATACAACGGATCCGACTCCATACAGCTACTGGTGCTACGCGAAACCGCGACTCATCCCGAATCACCCGACAGGCTGGAGACAGAAGCCTTCATCAGGCTTCTGATCATAAACTCACAGGCTCATTCTCTATCCGATCAACAGCGCGACAAGAATATAAGCGCAATCATACAACGGCTGACAAACGATGCACCTGACGATCGGCTCGAACTGCTCGAGCTATACTACAGTCTGTGCATATACCTGAGCCAGATGAGCCGAGGAGAAGTGCTCGGCGCATATATGGCGCGAGCCGAAAAGATCATTCTCGACCGTCAATGGGTCAGCAATGCCATACCCAACATGTATTACACCCATGCGGGAATCATATATACCGAAGCAGAGCTTTACGCACGAGCCGTGCAGAGCGACAAAAAACTCCTTCTTCTGATCGGCGACCTAAAGAAAAAATATTTCAGTCAGGGACGCACCAACCGCAACTACCGCACACACAAATATATCTGCTACCGGCGAATGCTCAGCAACTATCAGGCACTGAGCGCACGCGAGATCGAGGTTTTCGCCGATTCGATCACAGCACTTGCCGAAGCCGACAAGGATGTGGCCGACGACATCAGCCAGAACCATCTCTCCGACATTTACTATTTCATGGCCACAGGCAGATATGCCGAAGCAATGCCGCTGCTCAGACCATATCTCGACGAGAATACCGCACCCCTCAAAAAATTCAACCACCACAAATTCTACCGAATGCTCGAAGAGGCCGCCGAAGCCACCGGCGACAGCACCACACTGCTCGCCACCGCAAGGCTACGCAACAAGATGCTCGAACAGCTGCTCAAATCAAAGAGCGAGGAATGCTACCGCGAGTTGAGCGTGCTATACGAGGTCGACAAACTTAAATCCGAACGCAACAACGCCGAGATAGAAGCACGCGAAAGCATTATATCATCACATAAGACACGGCTTGTCATCACTGTCGCCGCACTGGCCGTGCTGCTGGTCATCACCATAGCACTGTTAAGACTCTACCGCCACGCTAAAGCGCTCTCCCGACAACTACGCGACTCAAACACCCGGCTTGAAGCACAGCGCGATTCACTCACTACCACACAGCGCAACCTGATCGAGGCTCAGGATCGAGCCAGAAAAGCCGGAAGAGTACGCACCGACTTCATCACCAACATGAGTCAGGCTGTCCGCGATCCGCTCGAAGCCATCGCCGGATACACACAGCTTATAGCCGACAATATCGACGACAGCAAGCGACAACATCTGCAGACCTACGTTGACATCGTCACACTCAATACCGAACTGCTGCAGACACTCGTCAACGACGTACTTGACATTTCGGAAGCCGACAGCGACCGACTCAACATCACCCGACGGCCGGTAAGAATAGAAGATGTGTGCCACACAGCGCTCGAATGCGTGCGCCACAGGGTGACTTCAGGCGTGAAGCTATCCTTCGATCCGGGCGACTGCCGGCCCGATCTGATAGTCGACACCGATCCACGGCGCGTAGAGCAGATTCTTTTCAATCTGCTGCAAAACGCCACCAAATTCACATCAGAGGGCTACATTACCCTCTCCACCGGCATCGACGCCGACAGATCCATACTGTCGATGACCGTTACCGACACAGGCACGGGAGTCCCCAGAGGCATGGAAGACCGCATTTTCGAACGCTACGAGAAAGGACATCCCTCGGCGGAAGGATGGGGACTCGGACTGAGCATCAGCCGCCAGATAGCGCGTCTGCTCGGCGGCGACGTGGTTCTCGACCGCTCCTACAACGGCGGCGCCCGGTTCATCTTCACCCTTCCCCTCTCCTGACCCACGTAAAACAAAGACCCTGCGCCACAAACCGTATGTGACACAGGGTCTTGTTTATGCGGACACCATCCGGTGGACGGATATTGGCGTCAGCTCATATTACTCGGCCTTGCCGTTGCTGCCAAGCACATTGACGATCTTGTGCTTGTAGAGCTTCTCCATCTCGTCGCGGGCCGGGCCGAGATACTTGCGGGGGTCGAACTCACCGGGCTTGGTGGCGAACACCTCACGCACAGCGGCGGTCATGGCCAGACGGCTGTCGGAGTCGATGTTGATCTTGCATACGGCGCTCTTGGCAGCCTTGCGGAGCTCCTCTTCGGGGATACCGATGGCGTCGGGCAGCTTGCCGCCGTACTTGTTGATGATGTCGACATACTCCTGGGGCACCGACGAAGAGCCGTGGAGCACGATGGGGAATCCGGGGAGTTTCTCCATGACAGCGTCGAGCACCTCGAATGCCAGAGGGGGCGGAACGAGGCGACCCTCGGCGTTGCGTGTGCACTGCTCGGGAGTGAACTTATATGCGCCGTGCGATGTGCCGATCGATATAGCGAGGCTGTCGCAGCCGGTGCGGGTGGCGAAGTCGATCACTTCCTCGGGATCGGTGTAGGTGTGGTGGTCCGACGAAACCTCGTCCTCTACACCTGCAAGCACACCAAGCTCACCCTCTACCGTTACGTCAAACTGATGGGCGTAGTCCACCACCTTCTTGGTGAGAGCCACGTTCTCCTCGTAGGGGAGGTGCGATCCGTCGATCATCACCGACGAGAAACCGCTGTCGATACAGCTCTTGCAAAGCTCGAAGCTGTCACCATGGTCGAGATGGAGCACGATCTGGGGATGCTCCCAGCCGAGTTCCTTGGCGTATGCCACAGCACCCTGTGCCATGTAGCGCAGCAGAGTGGCGTTGGCATAGTTGCGGGCGCCCTTCGATACCTGAAGGATCACCGGCGACTTCTCCTCCGAAGCAGCCTTGATGATAGCCTGAAGCTGCTCCATATTGTTGAAGTTGAAAGCCGGGATGGCATAGCCTCCCTTGATTGCCTTGGCAAACATCTCGCGGGTGTTGACCAGGCCTAATTCTTTGTAACTTACCATTGGTTGTTATTTAGAGTTATTAGACGTTTTATGTTTCGTTTCCGCAAAGGTAACCATTTATCTGCAAATTGTCAAGATTTTTTACCCTCCGGCTTCCTTTGCAGATGGAGAGCCGCATGGACACACCCGACAAGCAGCGCGCCCCCCGCGATATTTCCCAAGGTGGCGGGAATCAGATTGGCTGTGACAGCCTCGCCGACACCCACAGGAGCACCCTCCATCATACCAAGCGGTATGAAGAACATGTTGGCTATCGAGTGTTCGTAGCCCAGAGCCACAAACGCCATCACCGGCAGCCAGCATCCAGCCATCTTGGACAGCAGCGTGCGACCCGACAGAGCGAGCCACACAGCCAGACACACACACCAGTTGGCGCCGACACCCTTGACAAACACCGTCAGCCACGGCATCGACACCTTGGCCACCGCGATACGCTGCACGGCGCTGTGCCACGGGTCGGCAGCAGTCAGCCCCACAGCATATACCATCAGCCATGTGAACAGCAGAGCGCCCACAAAGTTGCCCAGATAGACGAGAGTCCAGTTGCGCGCCACCTCGCCGGCAGTGCACCGGCGGCTCATGAAAGCGGGTATCAGCAGGGCATTGTTGCCCGTGAACAGCTCTGCCCCGAGCACCACCACCAGTATCAGCCCTATCGGGAACATAGCTCCCGACAGCACACGCTGCAACGCCGGATTGGCCTCAGTGAGACCCGGGAAGCCGTAGCCGACGATTACTGACAGCACTCCGCCGAGGGCTATATAGGCGCCGGCAAGCACCGACAGAGTCAGCAGCCGGGGCAGCGAACGTCCGGTGGCCACTTTCGCCTCGGCCACCTTCAGAGTGGCCTCTATCACTTCAGGGGGGGTACGTAGATCCATTTAAGTCAAAACCATAAAGACCATAAAACCCGCCTCGGAAGCCTTTCGCAAGCTTACGGGCGGGGTGATTTGTGATTGCTATCGGTTGATTACGTCAGGCAAAGGCTTATTCCTCTACAGAACGGAGCTTCTGAACGTAAACTGCCTTCATCATCTTCTTGCGGTTGCTTACCGAAGGCTTCTCGAAGGCCTGACGGCTACGGAGTTCCTTGACTACGCCGGTCTTCTCGAATTTACGTTTGAATTTCTTGAGGGCTCTCTCGATGTTCTCGCCTTCTTTGACTTGTACGATAATCATTGTCTTGGTGTTGTTATATTTTTTTGTTTTGTATATAATTCGCTTCAATTGCGCGGCAAAATTACTGACATTTTTTTATATTACAAAAACTTTTCCGCAAAAATTCGCCCCGATCCGCCGACGAAACTCCGCCGCGGCATGACTATTCCGAATAGTTTTACTAACTTTGCATTATATTACCTCATATATACACCTTTACTACACGCACACGACGACAGTGGAAGATACAGTTCAGGCGGTCAGCCGTATTCTGACCGATTACGTTATGGTGACAGCGCTGCTGGCAGCGGCGCTCTACTTCACCATAGCCACACGCGGAGTGCAGTTCCGCATGATAGGCGAGATGTTCCGCCAACTTGTACGCTCCGGCCGACGCCCCGCAGCGGGTCACAGAGCCGACGCCGGCAGCCACTCGTCGGTCAGCTCATTTCAGGCATTCGCCATCTCCATAGCATCGCGGGTAGGCACCGGCAACCTTGCCGGAGTGGCCACAGCCATTGCTCTCGGCGGCCCGGGAGCCGTATTCTGGATGTGGGTCATAGCCCTGCTCGGATCATCGAGCGCATTTATCGAATCGACACTCGCACAGCTCTATAAAGTCCGTGGCGAAGGCTCATTCCGCGGCGGACCGGCCTACTATATCTCCAAAGGCATCGGCAGCCGGTGGTGGGCCGTGACGTTCGCAGTGCTGATCATCCTCACATTCGGATTCGCATTCAACACCGTGCAGTCCAACACCATAGCGAGTGCCTTCGAAGAATGCTACGCATTCCCCCGCCAGTGGATGGGCATCCTGCTGACGGCTCTCACGCTGGTCATCGTATTCGGAGGCATCCGCAGCATATCGCGCTTCAGCGAGATCGTGGTGCCGGTGATGGCCGTGGCCTACATAGTGCTGGCTATCGTGATCATCGTCATCAACATAGGCCGCATCCCGGAGATACTCTGCCTGATCGTCGAAAACGCCTTCGGATTCCATCAGGCTGCCGGCGCAACCGTAGGCATGGCTCTTTCGCTCGGCATCAAGCGCGGCCTCTTCAGCAACGAGGCCGGCGAAGGATCCACACCCAACGCCGCAGCCACGGCGGCCGTGTCACATCCCGTAAAACAAGGACTCATACAGACACTCGGCGTCTATACCGACACGCTGATCATCTGCTCGGCCACGGCATTCATAATCCTCTGCAGCGGACTGTTTATCGACGGACACGACGGCATCGTACTCACGCAGAAAGCCATCGACTCGCAACTCGGAGGCGGCCACCGCTACGGATCGGTATTCGTCAGCATCGCCATTCTGTTTTTCGCCTTCACAAGCATCATCGCCAACTACTATTACGGCGAGACCAACCTCCGGTTTATCCGCGACAACGCCCTGCTCATACGCGCATATCGCCTGGCCGTAGGCACAATGGTATATCTCGGAGCGGTCATGTCGCTCGACCTCGTATGGGGATTCGCCGACATCACCATGGCCCTCATGACACTATGCAATCTGGCGGCCATAGCTCTGCTCGGACGTCAGGCCATAACGCTGCTCCACGACTACCGCCGACAGTTGCGGCAGGGTCACGACCCTGTCTACCGCTCTTCGACCATCCCGGAGATTGCCGACCGCACGGAATGCTGGCCTTGACACTCACCTTCACGACACTTCAACCTACAATGATCCACAACGATATACATCAGGCGCTCCGGGAGAGAGTGCTGACACTCGACGGAGCCATGGGCACCATGCTCCAGAAAGCCCGAGCCGAAGCAGGATGCATCGATCTGCTCTGCCTGTCGTCGCCCGACACCATTGAGGACATCCACCTGCAGTATCTGCAGGCGGGAGCCGACATCATCACCACCGACACGTTCAATGCCAACGCCCTGTCGCTCTCACGCTACGGAGCGTCGCATCTTGTCGACGATATATGCCGCGAGGCGGTGGCGGCCGCCCGGCGGGCCATCCGACGCAGCGGCCGACAGGCATGGATTGCGGGCGACGTCGGCCCCACAGGCAAGTCGCTCTCGATGACCTCCGACGACACCGATGTCGACTTCGACACCCTGCGCGCGGCCTATCTCGAACAGATCGACGCGCTCGCCCGAGCCGGAGCCGACCTGATACTGCTCGAAACCATATTCGACACCCTCAACGCCAAAGCCGCCATATCGGCGCTGCTCGAAGTCAGGGAGTCAACCGGACTGGAACTGCCGCTCATGGTATCGGCCACGCTCACCGAGAGCGGACGTCTGCTGTCGGGACAGACCCTTGAGGCGTTTATCGTCAGCATTTCCCACGCGCGGCCGCTGTCGGTCGGACTCAACTGCGGATTCGGAGCCGAGCAGGCCATCGAATTCCTGCCGCAGCTGCAACACGCGACATGCGCCGTCAGCCTTCACCCCAACGCCGGACTGCCCGACGCCATGGGATGCTACACCTCCACACCCTCCGACATGACAGCGGCACTACGCCGGCCGCTGGCCGACGGGATGCTCAACATCGTCGGAGGATGCTGCGGCACCACCCCGGCCCACATCCGTGCCATAGCCGCCGAGGCTGCGGCCGCCCGTCCGAGGAATATTCCTGACTGTGACCCCGCTGCTCCGCTCCAGCTCGCCGGACTCGAGGCGCTCACAGTCGCCCCCGACCGTCTGACCCCCGTCGGCGAACGCTGCAACGTGGCCGGAAGCCGCAAATTCCTGCGCCTGATCAAGGAGGGAAATCTCAACGAGGCCATAGCGATAGCCGCCGCGCAGACCGACGCCGGAGCGCGTATCATCGACATCAACATGGACGACGCGCTGCTCGACGCCGCGCGCGAGATGCAACGGTTCGTGCGACTTGCCTCGGCCGAACCCGACGTGGCGCGGGTGCCATTTATGATCGACTCGTCGCAATGGGAAGTAGTGGAGAGCACTCTTAAACTTGTACAGGGCAAACCGGTGGTCAACTCCATCAGCCTCAAGGAGGGCGAAGAGGAGATGATACGCCGCGCGCGCCACATCAGTTCGATGGGAGCCGCCATGGTGGTCATGGCCTTCGACGAACGCGGACAGGCCGACACCTTCGAGCGCAAGACCGAAGTGTGCGCTCGCGCCTACCGCCTGCTGACAGATGCCGGCATCGCACCCTCCGACATCATCTTCGATCCCAACATACTCGCCGTGGCCACCGGCATAGAACATCATGCACGATACGGACTCGACTTCATACGCGCCGCACGCTGGATACGCCAGAATCTGCCCGGAGCGGGCGTCAGCGGAGGCCTGAGCAACCTGTCGTTCTCCTTCCGGGGCAACAATTTCGTCAGAGAAGCCATCCACGCCATATTTCTCGCCAACGCCGCAGGAAGCTCCGGCATGAACATGGCCATCGTCAATCCGTCGACACTTATCGACACGGCCACCATTCCAGAGCCGCTCGCTGAAGCTATAACCGACACACTGCTCTGCCGACGAGCCGATGCCGACGAGCGGCTGATTGCGGTCGCTGCCTCCACCGATGCGCCGGGACGCAAGGCTTCGCCGGCGACACAGCCCGAAGCTCCCGACACAGTTTCGACACCATGCAGCCGGCTGGCCGACGCAGTGGTCAAGGGACGCGCCGACGCGCTGCCCACGCTTCTTCAGGAAGCGCAGGCCGAGGCCGGATCGGCATTCGCGCTCGTCGAAGGGCCGCTCATGCAGGGCATGGACCGCGTCGGACACCTGTTCGGCGAAGGACGCATGTTCCTGCCGCAGGTAGTCAAGAGCGCCCGGCTGATGCAGCAGGCCGTGGAGCTGCTCACTCCGGCCATCGAGGCTGAGAAGGCTGCGGCGCCCGGCAATGCCGGACGCCGCAATCCGCGCATGGTCATAGCCACCGTCCGCGGCGACGTCCACGACATCGGCAAAAACATAGTGGCGGTAGTGATGCGATGCAACGGCTTCGATGTAACCGACCTCGGAGTGATGGTCGAGGGCGAGCGCATAGTCAGCGAGGCGCAGCGGCTTGAAGCCGACCTCGTAGGACTTAGCGGACTCATCACCCCCTCTCTGGCCGAAATGGCCGAAGTGGCCCGGCTGATGCAACAGGCCGGCATGAGCACGCCGCTGCTCGTGGGCGGAGCCGCCGCGTCGGTGCTCCACACGGCTCTGCGCATTGCACCCTGCTATTCCGGACCGACATTCTACACCCACGACGCCGCGTCGCTCCCCACACTGGCAGCAAAGCTCATCGACCCGCGCCAGGCAGATGAAACCATAAGCCGCAATGCCGCCGACCAGGCCCGGCGACGCGAGGAATATACCGCCCCTCAACATCCTGCGACAGAAACAGTGCCCGACGCTCCCGCTGCGCCCGCAACCCCTGCGCCCACACCCGCACGGGAAGGACTCCACACTCTGCATCCATCGGTCGAAGAGCTCCGCCCGCTCATCAACTGGAGGGCGTTTCTGGCCGCATGGCGCACATCGGCCTGCACCGACGAGGCGCGCGACGTCACCGACGACGCCAACCGAGTGATCGATCTCCTGCAACAGCGCGAAGCCACACTCACGGCCCGTATCCTCCTATGCCACGCCCGATCGCAGGGACTCGACATCAACGTGACGTCGGCCGACGGAAGCATCACCATCCCCACACTGCGCAAAGCCGAACCGAGCGAGATCAACGGACTCCGGCCTGCCATAGCCGACTTCATAGCTCCCGAAGGCGACTGGATCGGACTCTTTGCCGTCACCACCGCAGGAGATATCGCCGCCTACACCGACGAAATGAGGCTACAGGGCGACCCCTACGCAGCCATCACGGCACAGCTCGTGGCCGACCGGCTCGCCGAAGCCGCAGCCGAATGGCTTCACCGACTGACAGCTACCGAGATCTGGGGATTCTCCACCGACACCTCGGCCATAGGCATACGCCCCGCCGTAGGCTACCCCTCGCTCCCCGACCAAAGCATCATACATCTGCTCGACCGGCTGATACACTACGACGAGATCGGCGTCACAGTCACAGAAAACGGAGCAATGTCACCCTCGGCCACCGTCAGCGGACTGATCATTGCGGCACCCGGCGCAAGATACTTCACCATCGGACATCTCACCGACGAAGCGCGCGCCGACTACGCACGGCGTCGCGGACTGACGCCCCACGCCCTCGCCCGCTTCCTCCCCCGCTGACAACGCCGCTCACACACCCCCTTTCTCTCTCCTCTCCTCGTATTCTCTCTCCTCTCCTCTCATTTCCTCTCCTCTAAGGGCGGGGAAGATCTATGCGGAAAGTAGTGGAATGGCCGGGCACAGAGCCCTTCACGTATATACGTCCCCCGTGGTAGTCGTCGACTATGCGGCGCGCAAGCGTCAGGCCAAGGCCCCACCCCCGCTCCTTTGTGGTGAATCCCGGACGGAACACCGTGCGGAATCTCTTGCGCGGCAACCCGTGACCCGAATCGGTCACCTCTATCGACGTACCGCCGTCCGAGCGCGGAACGACACTCACGCTCAACCGCCCACGACCCTCCATGGCGTCGACAGCGTTTTTGATCAGACACTCCATGACCCATTCGAGCAGAGGCGGACATATCAGAGCCACAGCACCACCCGACCGGTCGTCGAAACTCCACTCCACACCGCGCGACACACGTCCCCGCATATAATCCACCGCATGACCCGCACATGCACCCACCGTGGCCGGCTGAAGCTTCGGCTTGGAACCTATCTTTGAAAACCGCGCCGCGATATCGGCCAGACGCCTCACGTCGGCATCGATCTGCTCCACAGCCTCCGGCATATCGCCCCGGTCGCGCAGTATCTCGTTCCACGCCATGAGCGACGAAATCGGAGTGCCGAGCTGATGGGCCGTCTCCTTCGACAGACCCACCCACACCTTGTTCTGCTCCGACCGCTTGGTCGTGGCTACGGCAAAATACACCATCCCCACAAACGTCACCGTCAGTAATATCTGAAGATAAGGATAGTAATTGAGCCTCCGCAGCAGCCGCGAATCCTCATAATATAGATACTGCTGCTCGCCAGGAGCCACAGCCACCGGTATGACCCTCCCCCCGCGGCGCATATCCTCCAGCCGCTCCTCAAGAAAAGCCCTGTTGGCCTCGCCATAGCCCAGACTGTCCGCACGGTCGGGCAGATCGAAATTACGGTGGAGAAGCATTGTCCCGGCTGAGTCGACGAGCATCACCGGTATCGAACGGTTGGCCTCTATCACCGACAGCATGAAATCCACACCGTCGTCGGCACCCTGACTGTCGGCCGCAAGCCGGCGGGTGGCCTCGGCCCACAACTCCATGCGCTGACGCTCCTGCTCCTCCAGATCATTCACCAGACCCGACGAAAAGAGCACGAAAAATCCCATCACGGCCACAGCCGCCGCCACGAGCGCCACCACACCCTGACGATGTAAAGAATACGTTTCCACAATCATCTAACGCCGGATTCGCCCGATTATTTCCCACACCACTGACACCTTTGCGACATTTCAACATAAAATCCCTTTCCCGCAGTAAAAAATCACTAAAACTGAATCAACACAGAACAATACTACCGGATTAATGATTATCTTTGCAGACACGACAACTGACATAACCAAACAAATAATAGAGTAAAGAATTATGAAAAAGAAATTTATCTGCACAGTATGCGGCTACGTCCACGAAGGCGACGAAGCACCCGAAAAGTGCCCCCTCTGCGGCGCTCCCAAAAGCAAATTCAAGGAACTCACACCCGATGAGGCCCTCAAGTTTGTCACCGAGCACCAGATCGGAGTGGCCAAGGACACCGACGCCGAGATGATAGCCGACCTAAACGCACACTTTAACGGCGAATGCACCGAAGTAGGCATGTATCTGGCCATGTCGCGCCAGGCCGACCGCGAAGGCTACCCCGAAATCGCCGACGCATTCAAGCGCTACGCATTCGAGGAAGCCGAGCACGCCGCCAAGTTTGCCGAACTCCTCGGCGAGCATGTATGGGACACCAAGACCAACCTTGAAAAGCGTATGGCCGCAGAGGCCGGCGCCAACGAGGACAAGATGCGCATCGCAGCACGCGCCAAGCAGCTCAACCTCGACGCCATCCACGACACCGTACACGAAATGGCCAAGGACGAAGCCCGTCACGGCCAAGGCTTCCAGGGTCTCTACAACCGCTTCTTCAAGAAGTAATCCACCGACCACCAATCCCACCCGATACCTTCAGGGCGCTGTACCATACCCCGGCACAGCGCCCTGCCTGTCTCCCCCCGGATTGACAACCACCCTCCCCTCCGATCCCCCGGTTACTCCGACCCCTCCGACTATCTCCTCCCGCCGGAAGATAACACCATCGGAGCCGCGGAGCGTGCGGGCAGACAGAATCCCCGGTTCGGAGCGAGCGACACCCCGCGTCAGCGGAGGTGGCGACCTGCGTAGACCGGGGGAAGTAGCACCTCTCTCCTTCGGCCGAGCTGCGGAGCATGCGAGATCAGCCGCACCGCGCCAGCCCAGGCCACCTATCAACGCGAGTTCGGGATAAGAACTTAATGATTTTCAACCAATCAAAAGACA
>ERZ778503.201-NODE-201-length-50007-cov-8.105962_pt1 | contig 50007 bp, 41 predicted proteins | sample MGYA00510047_ERZ778503 | MGnify/ENA primary metagenome ERZ778503 (study PRJEB29527, sample SAMN07138965) | mouse gut metagenome | material: feces | host: mouse | place: China:Nanjing | collected 2016-01-25 ... | reverse complement strand
AAAAAGATCGGTAACAGCACACCACGCTATAACTTTGGCTTGAATCTGGATGCCGCATGGAAAGGCTTCGATCTGAAGCTGTTCTTCCAGGGAACTATGAAACGTGACTATATGCCGGGAAGTGGCTCTACCATGTTCTGGGGAGCAGTAGGTTACTGGCAGACTAATTTCTTCAAGCAACATCTGGACTATTTCCGTGGAGCAGATACGACCAATCCGTTAGGTCCCAATCTGGGCGGTTATTATCCTCGTCCTCTTGAGAACGACAGAAACCGCAATCCGCAGACCCGCTACTTGCAGAATGCAGCTTATTGCCGACTGAAGAACGTGACTTTAGGATATACATTACCCAAATCACTGACAGAAAAGTTCTGTGTGAACAACCTTCGCTTCTTTGTTTCGGCAGAAAACTTATTCACCATTACCAATCTGGCTGACACATTCGATCCCGAAACTGTCGGTATCGGCAACTGGGACGGATGTACCTATCCATTATCCAAAACTGTATCATTCGGTTTAAGTGCAACTTTTTAAATGACAGACGATTATGAAAAAACATATCAAACTTTTGACAATAGGAACATTGCTGTTGGGCGGACTGACCGGTTGCAATGATTTTCTGGACAGGGAACCTCTGGACAAAGTTATTCCCGAAAAATATTTCGCATCCGAAAGTGATTTGGCTGCTTACACTATCAATGCTTATCCGTTTGAAACTGTGACGGACGCGTATGGCATTAACTTCTTCGGCAAAGATAACGATACTGATAATCAAGCCAGCGGTGACTCCCCGGAATTCTGGATACCCGGTCAGAAGAAAGTTCCGTCGGGCGAAGGCGACTGGGACTGGAAGAAGATACGTGCCTGCAACTATTTCTTCGACAACACTTTACCTAAGTTTGAAGCGGGTACCATCACCGGCAATCAGGATAATGTAAAACATTACATTGGAGAGATGTATGTGATACGTGCATATAATTACTATAAATTGCTGGTTTCTTTAGGAGATTTGCCCATCATCACCACAGCACTGCCCGACGTAGAAGAGACTTTGGTGGAATCCAGCAAGCGTCAACCACGCAATAAGGTGGCACGTTTCATTTTGGATGATTTGCAGAAAGCAACAGAATTATTACTTGATAATAGCCCTGGCAGAAAGAACCGTATCAGCAAAAATGTAGCCCATTTACTGCGCGCACGTGTAGCCCTCTTCGAAGCAACTTGGGAAAAGTACCATAAAGGAACGGCATTCGTACCTGGTGGAAAAGGATGGCCGGGAAATCCCGCAGACGTAAGCGGTTTCAACATTGACACAGAAATAGCTTATTTTCTTGACGAAGCCATGAAATCGTCCAAAGTAGTGGGTGACTATATTGTCGGAAAACTGGCAGAGAACACCGATACTCCCGAGGGAATGAATGCCAGTCTGGCTTCCATCAACCCTTATTACACCATGTTCTGTGATGAGAATATGGAAGGATACGATGAAATTCTGATGTGGAAACAATTCAAGGAGGGGTTGGTGACAAGTAACCTGCAAATGGAACTGGAACGCAACGGCGGCGGTTCCGGATGGACTCGCGGCATGGTCAACTCTTTCCTGATGCGTAACGGGCTTCCGATCTATGCAGACGGTTCGGGTTATGACCGCAATTGGGAAAAGAAAGGTGTCAACTCCACCTTGCAAAACCGGGATTCACGTATTGTTATCTTTACCAAAAAGCCGGGTGATGCCAATACGGAAGATGAGGGTGACGTGAATTATTACGGCAATGACGGTACTCCCAGCTATTGTTCTATCCGTTTCATTTATGGCGACAAGGGAAGTCTGGCGACAACAGGGTTCATCATCAAGAAAGGCAAGCATTATTCCAGCCATATGGCCAATGACCACAGTGCAGGAACATCAGGCGGCATTGTTTTCCGTGCCGCAGAAGCCATGTTGATCTACATGGAGGCTTCTTACGAAAAGAACGGTACAATTGACAAAACAGCCGACGGATATTGGAAAGCTTTACGCCGACGTGCCAAAGTAGACGAAGACTATAACAAGACAATTACCGCAACACAAATGAGCGAAGAAGCCAAAGGTGATTTCGGCGCTTATTCTCACGGACAACTGATAGATGCGACATTGTATAATATTCGCCGTGAACGCCGCAACGAACTTTGTGCAGAAGCTTTGCGTTGGGAAGACTTGAAGCGCTGGCGTGCGTGCGACCAGTTAATATCCAAGCCTTACCGTGTGGAAGGTATGTTATACTGGGGAAGTGACTATGAAACTCAACTGCAAGACTTATGTAAAGTAGATCCGGCCGAAGGCAATATGTCTTCATCCGATTTAAGCAACTATATTCTTCCGTACGAAAAAATCACGAAGAATAACCTGATAGCAGGGCAGAACGGCTTCCTCTTTACTCCAGCTCATTATCTGAATCCGATAGGCATGGCTGTATTCCGCCAGACTGCTTCGGACAAAAATGACTTTACAAGCTCAGTGGTCTATCAGAACCCGGGATGGAAGATTGAAGGAGACACCGGTGCACAACCAGTAGAATAGCAATAAAAAAAGATAAAGGCTACACTCATTGATTTCATAAATAAATCGACCTTACCCTTATATGATTAGCCTTTTATCAGAACAGTCTGTCATTCAGAGCGTGGCGAAAAATCCCCACTCCTAAACAAATAAAAAGGAGTTCTTCACTACGCTCTGGATGACAGATTTTTAAAATGACTTTTCATTCGCCATTTTCCACATATTCAGGAAAGATGCCTTAGTGATTTCCACAATCTTATCCCAGTTCAGCCGTTCGGCATGGTCAGACGGTTGATGGTAATCGGGATGTCCATCCGTATGATACCATATGATTGGAATACCCACTTTGGCAAATGTCCCGTTATCACTTCCACCTGTCGGATTATCCCACGCACGATAGTCCGGTTCCAACCGCAAACCATATTTCTTAACATCCTCTTTCAGCCAGTCACCGAAAGCCGGATGGGAAGCTGTATAGAAATAGACTACATGACGAGGTCGGTCAGATTTATTATTACGACCAATCATGTCAAAGTTCAGATAACCCTTAATTTGCGAAACAAAGGGACAAGTCTGCACAAAGTATTTCGAGCCTAACAATCCTTTTTCCTCTCCGTCCCAAAAAGCGAAGATTACATTTCTTTCCGGTTGCTGCCCACTAGCAATAAAAGCACGGGCGATTTGCAGCACAGCCGATACACCGGACGCATTATCATCGGCACCGTTGTAAATCTGATCGCCGTCAAGCGCAGGGTCTATCCCCAAATGATCGAAATGCGCGCCTACTATCACATATTCTTTTGTATTCTTACCGGGAATCATTCCTAATACATTCCTCATGGAAAGCTTCTGGTGAACTTCCTGTTTCAGTTTAGCTATGGAATCCGGATGCACTTCCAGACGTCCTTTTTTCTGACGTTCTTTACGGTAAGCATCAAAAGGCTGGAAATAGCTGTCAGCCAAAGGCGATACTCCCATCCATTGCAACAAAGAAACAATATATTCCGAAGTCACACGCGAACCGTGAAACCCAGCCTCACGCCCTTGCAATTCATCACTAGCCAAAAAATTGATAGCAGCCTCGGCAGAGGAACGATTGATACTCTGCAACCCTTTTTCTACGTTAGTTTGGGCCGACAACAACAATGGAAAATTACACAAAAGAGAAAGAAGCAGCATATTTTTCTTCATGATATATATAAGATTTAAAAAACAATCGTCCATACTTTACTTATTTTCAATTATCCAGTTTTTATCATTCAAGATATTTTTATTACAATCATCAGCTCCCGGATTATCATTAAAAGAAATCCGATACTGGCGGGGAGGAGCCGGATAATAAATAGCAGGTTCCGACACTTGCCCCAAGGAATCAAACAGGGCATTCAAAGCATTCTCATCCAACTGATTCGAGTGACAATAAAGATATCCCAACAGACTTCCTTGCGGTACCATTAAACGAATTAGCTGATTATGTTCACAACGCAATTCACTGATATTAGGATGATCGGATAGATCAAGTTCGGTCAATTTATTGTATGAGCAACTTAATTCCCTTAAAGAAGGGCAACATTTCAATATATCAGTAATTGATTGGAAAGCACACCCTTGTATCAATATCGCAGAAATTGAAGTATTCTCGTTCAATTCCAAATGTGACAATACTTCATTAAAACTCAAATCAATATCGCGCAATGCCGGCAAGTTTTTAAGGGAAAGGGAAGAAAAACCATTATAAAAACAATACAAACTTCTCACTTCCGGATGATTGCCAAACTCCATTGAAGCCAATTTGGGATTAGAATAAACGTGTATGGACCGCAATCGGAAACAATCCTCAATCTCCAAATGCTCCAAATCAGCGAAACTACCGATATTAATACTTTCCACATTAGGACAGAAGGTATTCAAGTCCAATTCGCGAGTATCAGAAATGCTATTCAAAGCTAGAGATTTCATTCGCGGCATATTTCCCAAATAAAGATTACTCAAAGGAAGAAGCAAACCACTTATATCGATAAGTTGCAGCTCTTCAGCCCAAATCCTCACTTCATATACTCCTTTATTTCCATATTTATATCTCACTCCGCCATTCATTGAAGAAGGATCTTCTATTTTCTGTATACGACCGTTTCCCCAATCTATCACCATTCGTCCCCCACTTGCTACGATGTCCAACTGCCGCCAGTCTCCTACAACATTTACTGTAAAGCGAATCGTGTTTTCATCTGTCAATGCCGGAAAATCAAAATCATCTCCAAACACTCTGTTATCAGTATCTTTACAGGCAGCAAGAGTAGTGAATAAGATAACCACCCACATACTCCGAACGAATAATACACTCTGTCTTTTCATCTTGTATTTAAGTTGGTAACATACAAAAGTACGAAAGAAATAGATAGCATACAAAATTTATAAGTAACTTTGCACAAAATTGATTGGTAACTGTTATATTATCATGTGGATACTTATTATAAGTCTGGTATTGCTGGGTGTTATCGCACTGATAGCCGGAATCATCCGCAACAAAAGACTGCAAAAGAAAATAGAGAGAGGCGAACTGGACCGTATGCCGGAAGTAAAAGAAGTGGATACCGAATGCTGCGGACAACATGAAGTATGCGAAAAAGACAGCCTGTTGGCCGCTGTCAGCAAGAAGATAGAATATTACGATGACGAAGAACTGGACCAGTTCATTGGCAGGACAGGAGACGCGTATACAGAAGAAGAAACAGAACAGTTTCGGGATGTACTGTACACCACCAAAGATGATGAAGTGGCCGGATGGGTGCGCAGCCTACAACTTCGTGGCATCGAATTGCCGGACGAGCTTAAAGATGAAGTGTTCCTGATTATCGGAGAAAGAAGAACATGAATCTACTACAATATACATTCTTTCAACATGCCTTGTTAGGGAGCCTGCTGGCAAGTATTGCCTGCGGGATTATAGGAACATACATCGTTACCCGCCGCCTGGTATTTATCAGTGGAGGAATTACCCATGCTTCTTTCGGTGGAATAGGTTTAGGATTGTTTGCGGGAATTTCCCCGATACTCTCCGCCGCCGTCTTTTCCGTGCTGTCCGCCTTTGGCGTCGAATGGCTCAGCAAGCGGAAAGATATGCGCGAAGATTCCGCTATTGCCGTATTCTGGACGTTGGGCATGGCATTGGGAATCATGTTCAGCTTTCTGTCACCGGGATTCGCTCCCGACCTCTCCGCCTATCTGTTCGGGAATATCCTGACTATCAATCAGGCTGACTTATGGATGCTCGGTATACTGGCACTATTGCTGACCGGATTCTTTTACCTGTTCATCCGTCCCATTGTATACATCGCTTTCGACCGTGAGTTTGCACGTTCGCAGAAGATTCCGGTAGAGATATTCGAATATGTGCTGATGATGTTCATCGCGCTGACGATTGTAGCCTGTCTGCGTATGGTAGGCATCGTGCTGGCCATCTCTCTTCTCACCATTCCGCAGATGACTGCCAACTTATTCACGTATAGTTTCAAAAAAATAATCTGGCTGTCCATCGGTATCGGCTTCTTGGGATGCCTGGGCGGACTGTTCATTTCTTATCATTGGAAAGTTCCTTCGGGAGCCTCGATCATATTCTTCTCTATCCTGATTTATGCTGTTTGCAAAATAGGAAAGAGTTGTTGCAGGAAATAGTCATCATAATAGAATTAGTATATGGAAATCAAAATTCAATCACAGGAAAGTATCCATGAAGCAGCCCGCGAATTCATCGCTGCTATGGGCGACAACACAGTATTTGCTTTATACGGAAAGATGGGTGCCGGCAAAACGACATTTGTCAAAGCACTCTGCGAGGAATTGGGCGTGGAAGATGTTATCAGCTCCCCCACCTTTGCCATCGTCAATGAATACCGTTCGGACAAGACAGGAGAATTGATTTATCACTTCGACTTTTACCGTATCAAGAAGCTAAGCGAAGTGTACGACATGGGATACGAAGATTATTTCTACAGCGGTGCTCTTTGCTTCATCGAATGGCCGGAGCTTGTAGAAGAACTGTTGCCGGGTGACGCTGTGAAAGTGACGATTGAAGAACAGGAAGACGGAGGCAGAGTTATCAAGCTATGACCGGACAATACATCGTACAAGGAATCTTTGCGCTGGCAGGGACTGTCTCCCTGCTGGCATCATTGCTCAACTGGGACTGGTTCTTCACAACGCGCAATGCACAGACCATTATCCGGAACGTAGGACGAAACCGGGCACGACTCTTTTATGGCATATTGGGGATTATCATTATTGGCATGGCTGTATTCTTCTTTGTGGAAACACGGAAAGCCATTGCTCTTTGAGGCAATCTTTTTCAGACAAAAGAACAAAAGGACAAAAGACTGCAAAAACAAACTCCTTTGTTCTTATGTCTAAAGCAACTGCCGCGCTTTCATCTCCAAATACTTATTAATCACATCTATCGAAAGATTCTCCGGTGTAGTCAATAAGGAATAGATTCCATGCTGTTTCAAGGTGGAAACAACCAACCGCTTTTCGTAAGCGAATTTCTCCGCAATCACATGGCGGTAATAACCTTCCGTATCTTTTGCAGGAGTGGCAATGTATTCCTTCAATTCGGCATCTTCGAAAAAGACGACAAGCAGACGGTGTTGGCGGTTCAATTGCTTCAGATAAGCCAACTGACGGTTCATGCTGGATATACCGGAGAAATTTGTATATAATACCAACAGGCCCCGTTTGCTGACATGCTTGTTCAGATGCACACAAAGAGCCGAGAAATCCGTTTCCCCGAAAGTAGCCTTCTGGCTGTAAAGTTTCTCAAGCAAGGTCTGCATATGTCCTGGTTGTTTGGAAGCAGGGACAAACGTATCGAAATGCCCGTCAAAAGTCACCAAACCCGCCTTGTCCTCTTTCTGCATCGCAACGTACGAAAGCACCAGCGAAGCGTTTATCGCATAATCGAGCAAAGTCATTCCACGAAAAGCCTGCTGCATCACCCTACCCTTATCTATCACATTATAAATCTGTTGTGAACGTTCGTCCTGATAAACATTCACCATAAGCTCGTGCCGGCGGGCACTCGCTTTCCAGTTTATCGTACGGTAATCATCGCCCTTCACGTACTCTTTTATCTGCTCAAACTCCGTGTGGTGACCTATCCGGCGGATACGTTTTATTCCCAATTCGGTAAGATTATCACTGATAGCCAGCAATTCATACTGATGAAGCATCAGATAAGACGGATATACCTTAATATCCAACGGTTCACCACAGGTATATCGCCGGGAAACCAAACCTATCCGCCCGGTTACGAATACCTGGATATGTCCGAAAGAATAAACGCCCCGACGCGTAGGACGAAGCCGGTAACTAACCGTTTTCCCTCCGTTTGCCCGAAGACTGACACGAAAGTCAATATCACGCTTCTGAAAAATGAAAGGAATTTCGTCAATGATTTCCAAAGCGACAGGACGGGGATAACTACTCTCTATCCGGATACTAACCTCATTCTCGTCACCATTGGAGAAACGGTCGGCACATTGGCGGAATGCCTGAATTCCACGAACACTATAAAGCAGATAGCCATCCGTCAACACAGTCAGGAAAAAGGCAAAAAGCACCCACTGCCCGATAACAAAGAGCGGAGCAAAAACGTATCCACTACCCAACAAGAGGATAATTACGACAAGGGCAATATAGAAACGACGGGTCAAGTACAACTTATCAATCAGATATTAAAGATTAAACACTAAAGACCATAGTCAGGTGATAATCGGCTACCCATTATTTCGGGACTTCGACCTTATCAATCAAGCGCTGCGTCACCTTTACCGGAGAATATCCTTCCATCTCCGCTTCCGCCGTCAAGATAAGGCGGTGCTGAAGTACGTAAGGAGCAACAAACTTAATATCTTCCGGCGTCACAAAATCCCGTCCCTGCAAGAGAGCATAGGCTTTCGAGGATTGCAGCATAGCTACGGATGCACGTGGAGAAGCTCCCAGATACACAGCCTTGCTGGTACGCGTCTGCTGCACAATCAATGCGATGTATTGAAGCAGCGTACGGTCTACAAACACCCGATTCATGAAAGCACGAAGTGACAGAAGTTCTTCTTTTGTGATGGAAGGCGTGATGTTATCCAATTTCACCAATGCGGCATTGGTCTGATGACGCTCAAGAATATTCACTTCCTCTTCCAATGAAGGATAATCCATCGTAATCTTCATCAGGAAACGGTCGAGTTGCGCTTCGGGAAGTTTGTATGTTCCTTCCTGTTCCACAGGATTCTGAGTAGCCATTATGGTAAAAAGTTCCCCCATACGGTGTGTAGTTCCGTCGATACTGATTTGACGCTCTTCCATCACTTCAAACAAGGCAGCCTGCGTTTTGGCAGGCGCACGGTTGATTTCGTCCACCAATACAATATCCGCAAAAATCGGTCCCTGATGGAAATCAAAGCTATTGGTTTTCATATTAAATACCGTCGTACCCAACACATCACTCGGCATCAAGTCCGGTGTAAACTGGATACGGCTGAAGTCAGCATCAATCAGACGAGCCGTCAGGCGAGCCAACAAGGTCTTTGCCACTCCCGGCACACCTTCTATCAGTACATGGCCATTAGCCAGAATGGCTGTCAGCACCAAATCCACCGTCTGTTCCTGTCCGACAATGACGGAAGCAATCCGGTCTTTCAACTCTTGTATCTTCTCGGAAAAGAGAGTTAAATCCACTCGTTGTTCTGTATTCTCTTCCATAAATTTCTTCTTTAGATATGATTGATTATTTCATTCATTTTATCAATAAACATTTTCATCTGTTCAGAGTCGATAATGCGCCCACCGTAAAGCACCGATCTGACTTCATGGATAAACTTCGCAATATCTTCGGTATCCATTCCCGTTTTCCGGGCAATCCTCTCGAAAGAGCGTTTGTCATCCGCTGCTTCTTTAATATCCACCTGAATTTCTCTTCGCAACACTTCTGCCAAATAAGCAAACTTCTTACGAACCAAGTCGACATGGTCTTTCTTCTGAAAATAAAGAGTACCAATCAATTCTGTAAATTCAAGAGATTTGTTTGCCGGCTCACGAACAACAGGAATGGTACGTTGCCGTCTTTTTGCCGTGAATATCATGAAAAGCAGGATAGTAATCATCGTCAGGTACAAAGCCCAACGAAGCGGCTGATGCGCAAGCAGATAACGGAAAGGCGACTGTTGCACCTGTGCCGTTGCTTTCATGTATCCTTCACTACGAACGATAGGTAGTTCCCCCATCTGCGACAGTAAACGAAAGATATAATTGACGTTATTCCCGTCCAACACGCCATAATTCGTAAACAACAACGGAGTAGAGACGAGCATGATTTCCCCTTTCCCCCACGGACGAACCATTGCCATCAACGGATGATAATTATTGTACGCTTTCACAGAATCAGAATCAGCCAACGCATCACCGATAGCGTCCGACATATCTTTCTCCGCCAACTTCCGTACCGGCAATGAATCATAACTCCTGAAATAGGAATTACAGAATTGCGGATAACAACGGTATAGCTGCCGGGAATAGACAGAATCGGCAATCCAATAAACACTGTCTTTCCTGAAAATAGAAGAAGCATACTTCTTGAAAGCAGCCGCACTAAAATGAGAATACGTACAATAGAACCGCAAAGTGTCTTCCAAATACTTAGAATAGTTATTGCTTACCAGCATAACCTTATTTCCCCGCTCCGCCATCTTCAATAAAGCATTCACATCTGCCTCTACCATAGACAAATTATTGGCAATCACAAGTATGCCCTTATTGCCATTATCCGTCGTATCCTTCTCCATTTGATAGAACGTCTCCTTAGATATGGAATAGCCATTAGGCAAAGAAGAAGACAGCAGGCTGTCGAACACCGCACAACCGAGCGGTTGCTTATCGTAATGGCTGAAAGTAGGTGTCCACACAAACTTTTTAGGCAAATGATACTCTACCGCAAACATAACCAGCAGAAAAGCTACAATAAAGATTATAAACCAGCGGCTTCCTTTCATGAGATGCCTCCTTTCCCTATTTCTTCCTGCAACGTCCGCATGGTACGGAAAAGTTCTTCCGTCGCCTCAAAGTTTCCGTAACGTACCCGCAAAAAATGATTGGTTAGTTGACGGAAAGCCGGCAAACGGACCTCATTCAGATACTGTGTAGGCGTCTTATAAAGTTGCCAGTCAATGCGTTCCGCATCACTGAGCTGTTTCAATGTCTGCAAATAAAGCAAACGTACCGCTTCCCGATAATCCTGGCGGGAAAGCGCTTCGGCAATTCCTCCCGGAAAATCTACGCCATAAATCGTATCTTCCCCTGCGGTATAAGGCAATGCATTCTTAGGCGAACGCATGAACAGTTCGGGACGTTTTTTGTAAACAAACCAGATAATCAGAAGCAGAAGAATAATGGCAATGCATATCAGGATAAGCCCCGAATACTCTTCCGCAAAACGGCTGCCGAATATCTTGCGCAGAAGTTCCCCGAACTGCTTACTGATCCACTCAAAGAGGTTAAGCTCCGGAGTAATCAGTTCACGGTTATAGTCGTATGCCGGATCAGACCGCCAAAGGGCAATCTTTGCCGTATCACAGACCAATGTATCAGCCGGGGAAATGAGATTCATCTATTCCGGATTTATTTTAGAGTTTATCAAAGTTGTCAATATCACTTTCTACCGTTATGCTGTCTACCACTTCCGATGCATGACCGTACTGATATACCAGTCCCACAATACTGAATATAGCCGATAGGTAAGAGCCGTACAACATCAGAATAGAAAACAGATATTGCGCAAAGTTCAGTCCGACGGACGAAGAGACTTCACCACCGTCACTCATGACAAAAACCATTTTCACAATATAGATAACATACCACGGTATAGAAACAATGCCCTGCAATACGCTGGCAATGATTCCCATCACAATCAAAATCAGGAAAACTCCTCCCCAAGTGGCAAATCCCAACCGGAATGTCTTCTTGAACGCCTCCATCAGCGAAATATCTTCAAATAAATAGACAGGAGCCATCAAAGCCATAGGTATCATAAATGCAAACAACAACGGGAAAGTGAGCAACAATGTAAAAGGAGTCAATACTGCCAATAACACCATTATAATGATGACCAACAAGAATAAGAAACCAATTGCCACCCCCATAAGAAACAGTCTCTTGACATTATGTAGCAACAACGGTTTTATGTCACTGAATACAATACCGTTCAGACGCTCTTCACGCTCATTATACAATCGAACCATTCCATAAATCAAGGAAGTCAGCAACAAGGCTCCCAAACAAGAAAAGAAGATAACCCCTGTATAGTTCAATGCAAATGCAGGTCCCAAGGCTGCGAAAGGATTATCACCCGCACTTCCTGATGCCTGCATGGCGGTAAGGTCCGTCATACCTCCCATCAGTCCGCTAAAGTTTGCGGCCTGGAGTAAACAGATAGGAAGTAGCAGATACGTTGAGTACTTGAACAACTGTTTCCAATTCTCTTTTATAAAGTCAAAAGAAGCGTTTAACTTTTCTCCGAAAGGGCGTTTTACGTACATCGCAATCTTAGGTTTCTGTGATTCCATATTTTTTTCTATTTGGTAAATAAATATAGTAGAAAATGATAAATGCCAGAGAAGTGAATATCACGCCAAGCCTCAATACATCGGGAAGTTCTGTGTGCCGGGTAAGAAAACCTTCTATAAAGCCTGCCATGATAAATACGGGAACAGTGCCGATTACGATTTTCAGTCCTCGTTTCGCCCCTCTCCGAAAAGATTCCAGTCTCGAATATGTTCCGGGAAACAACCATCCGTTGCCCAAAGCCAGTCCGGCGGCACCGGCTACGATAATCGCCCAAATCTCAAGCGTTCCGTGCAGCCAAATGGCAAGGCTGGATTCCCAAAGCAAATCGTGTTGATAAAAGAAGGTTTGAAAAGCTCCTACCATAATCCCATTGGTAAGAAGCATATATCCCGTACCAAAGCTGGTCAATAATCCCATTACAAAACAGTTGAAAGATACCATTATGTTATTGAGGGTAATCCCCAAGAACATCGGAACTTCGGAAGAGCCGCCGTATACAGCCATCGGTTCGCCATTGGATATATTCTCCAATGTCATATCCACATAACCATTTCCTAGAATCAAACGGACAAAATCCGGGTCATTTGCAGCGGATAAAACGCCGACCAGCACACTGGCTACAAAGATAAGAAACGAGGTCAGCAGTTCCCGACGCGCGTCATACATGGTCCGGGGGACTTCCTGCGTCCAAAAGGTGATAATCCGTGTCCACTTCTCACGTTTATTCCGGTAGATTTCGTTGTGCAACGCCGAAGCCAGATTATTCAGATAAATCGTAATGCGGGAAGTCGGGAAATGTGTCTGGGCAAACGCCAGATCGGCAGTCAAGTCCGTATAAGCATCGGCTAGTTGGTCGGGGGACAGACTTGCCGCCTGCTCCACAACTTTCTCTGTCTCCTTCCATTTTTCAATGTTCCGACGAATAAACGTTACTTCTTTCATGCTTTTCAATAGATTTCGGATAAGTTTTGTCCGAAACCGGAAGCAAAAATAAGAGAATTATGATATATTTGCAACGGAATCCTAAAAATGTTTATCCTGAAATGGCAGAATCTACGATAATAACCGGACAATTCGTTCGTATCAGCCAAACGCCCGCCAGTATCGGCGAACGACTGATGGCTTTAATCATCGATTATTTTCTGATCGGGCTTTACATCTTCTCCACAGCTACGCTCTTGTCCAAATTAAATTTACCGTCAGAATTCAGTTGGTTCTTTTTTCTGTGCGTCGTTTATTTACCGATTCTCGGTTATTCTTTTCTTTGTGAGATGTTCAATCACGGACAGAGCTTTGGGAAGAAACTTATCAACATCCGTGTCGTAAAAGTAGACGGTTCTACTCCAAGCATCGGCTCTTATCTGTTACGGTGGCTTCTTTTCCCAATTGATGGTCCCATCACAAGCGGCCTTGGACTTCTGGTCGTTTTACTGAATAAGAACAATCAACGATTAGGGGATCTAGCTGCCGGTACTATGGTGATTAAAGAGAAAAACTATCGTAAGATACATGTCAGCCTGGATGAATTCGACTATCTGACCCAGAATTATCATCCGGTATATCCGCAGTCGGCTGATTTATCTCTCGAACAAGTGAATGTAATTACCCGGACTTTGGAATCCGGCGAGAAAGACCGGGCAAGACGTATCACGGTACTTGCCCAAAAAGTACAGGAATTACTTTCCGTTACTCCTCGTGAGGGTAATCAGGAAAAATTCCTTCAGACGATACTTCGCGATTATCAATATTATGCATTGGAAGAAATATAACCTGAATACCCTGTTTAAGACTATTCTGGCAAGGGATTATTCTCACCGCAGTGAGAATAAATTCTCATAGCAATGAGTATTTTTTCTCATAGTAATGAGAACTTTTTCTCATAGGCATAAAATATTTGAGAAAAAGCAACGCACAAAAAAGGGGTATGCTCTGTGAGTATACCCCTTATCTTAAATTTCTCAAATTTTATTTTGCAAACATACAAAGCTCAACATCAATCATTTAGAAGTTTTATCATCTGAACATAATCATCACAACTTACAACATAACATTTTCCTTCTGTTTTAATTTCAAGCATAGAACTCCCATCCTTAACAAAAGCAGTATATTTTCCAATACTTTTATTCCAAAAGATACCTATATGCCCAAATAATCCACTAATCCCCCACAATCTAACATCAAACATTAAACTTTTTTTATGTTGAACTTGCAATATATTACAACGAGGTATAATAACCTTCCCTAGCATTTTCTTTATTATCAAATTTTCTTTTGTCACACACACATATCGGATTTGAGAAAAAAACGAATATAGCAATGTTACTAAAATAAAACAGAGCGCAACACCTACTCCTACGAAATTAAGTGAATCTATAGGCAGTTTCGCCATCTGATTGATTATAATACATATAGCAAATAACAATATAATAAGCAGAAAGCAAGTTGCTAACAACATAGACTTTGAATACGATGACTTAAATCTTCTCATTTTACTTACATTTTTTGAATTATACAATAATATTTTTCTTCAAGAATTCTGAGATTTGCATCTCTGAATATTTCGTAAAAATGTCCGGTTTGTTAACTTTTAAATATGATACAAGTTGATTTACAAAGAAACTTTTATAACCTGATACAAGTTGATAATCACTCACATTTATATTTTTCAATGCCCAAACATCCAAAACCGAATAATTAGGATCAGTACAATGCAAGAAAGATTGCATTCTTTTTGATGTACAAATATTTATCTGATCTTTTGAGAGTACATTATCCTCGCTTTGCAAACCAGGCTCCAACCGTTGCAGAGATACATTTTCATCATCAATAGGCGACTCTTCCGTCCCTACAGTATAAGTCAAAATTATAGCTACTACTAAAACTACCGACACGGCAAGCCAAAAAGCAACACTACGTGTTTCTATAGTTTCTCCATTCAGTTCATAAGCTATTGCATTAAAGATTTCTTGCTCATCCTCATTTTGAAACAATACGTTCAGTTTTACTTTTTGCCCTGTTTCCAATAACTTCATATCAGCACATAACTGCATAAATCTCTCAAAATCATTACTCTTCAATGCTTCATTTATTTCCTCATTTCCCAGTGCAACAATTACCTTAAAGATAGCATCATCTAAATCTATTGTAAAATTATACCCTCTTTGTTTACAAAATGATTCCGGATCTTTTGATAACTCCTGAGCTACTTTTGGATTATCAATAATTTCTTGTACCAAAGGGGCAATATCACGCAAAGCTTGTTTAGTTTCTTCGTTCAAAGATAAAGATATTGATACACCTTTACTGTCTGTTATATCTTTTTCTGAATTAATACCAGATTGTTCTACCATTATTTGATCAAAGTCAGCATTTGGAGTACATGATGCAAGTAGCATAGACGTAGCTAAACTTTTAGCTGTCAGAGAATTGATTTTTGTCTTCATTGATCTCATAAACTCATGTTTTTAAATTGTTAATAAATTGATATTTTAGCATAACAGATGGAATGATAGACGAAATATTAGCCTTAATAATATCCATATTTTCTTTATTCTCTAGAATATGATGACACATTGAACAAATATGTGGATAGCGATATGATTCATTTGCCACTCCTTTTTTCTCACATAAGAATGAATATATCTTTTTAGGTCCATGTGTATAGAGCCACAATTTCATCAAATCATCAAATTGTTCTATATATAACTGTCTTAGTGAGTGTTTCCGATAACTACCTAAATCAAGATATATACTATTTTTACAAGTCAGCCCACAACAAGCCTGCAAGTGCCCATCAGGAGAAACCGAAATTGTATTAAAAAGATTAATACATGGACCATCATTCATTTCTAGAGTTCTATCAAGGTGCTCTTTATCAAAATCAATCCACAAACTATCTTTAACAACAACTTTACCAAGCATAATTTCTCTGGATATTCTATCATCACTCTTCATTGAAACTGAAGTAAACTTGCTTTCAGGAGTTGACTCTATATTAACAGCCACAAACATTTCTAATTTTACAGCTGCCTGACAAGCATATACTATTCGATCATAGGGAATCCATTTCTGATGTTCATCACCCGTACTTAAATTTAATTCATGCAAACCTGCATCTTTTAGTTGTTTAAGGAATAATAATGCCCGAGATTCAGATACAGCCCAGTGTCCGTTAGTAACGATTCTACACTTTAGGTTATTTATAGCTGCATAATTGATTATTTGATGCAGATCTGTTCCCAATGTTGTACATTCACCACCTGTAAAAACACAAGCTAAAATCATTGGAAAATCTTTAATCACTTCATCTATCAGAAATTTCATATCTTCCAATGACATTCTTTGTTTCAATCGCGGGCTACACTGAAAACAACAATTATGACAAGCTGCAGTACACTTTTCTGTTGTAATCAACGATAAAATTTTGGGTTCAATAATTTTACTAATCATATTCTGTTGCATTTTTAGAAGTTTACCAAATATCCATTACTACAGATAAAGTTCTTTATTAAATATAAGAGAATACTAAATTTCATTCAAGGACAAAGTCACCAGTTAATTCATACTCTCCCGCAACAATCTCTATTTTATAGTTTCCCATCTCTTCCGTACTTAAATCTATAGATAAAGTCCCTATATACGAAGTAAAAATATCTTGACTAACAACATTATTTGTTTCTACATTAGTAACAGTGACAACTACACTCGGCAATTCAGAAAGAAAATTGAGAGACAATACTTTGTTTTCAAGAAACGCCTCTACTGGATAAATCTTTAGAGTTCGAGATGTTTTATTTTCTTTTTTCCCTTTAAGAATTATTGTTCTCTGATTATGCACTAAATACACATTATTATTTTGTGTACTATAGCAGCCAGCATTACCTACTATAAAATTCAAGGGGAGTATTCCCAAAAGGAATAAAAATAATAGTTTTTTCATAATATTATCTGTTTAATGTTTTAACAGCACAAATATGAAAGTTCTGCATCGGAAATTCATTATAGCATTATGTTAACATAAGCTAAAACCATCATTTATTGCTTTATGAAATAAGTTAGCAAGTCAAATTCGGTTCAGTATATTAATCAACTCACTCTTTTTAGTAGCAGATACTCCCATTCTTTTCAGAACAGAGTTACTCCTTTTATATACAGCTACATCTAAACATCCCCAAATGAATGCAATATCCGAATATTTAAACTCCAACTTTACAAGACAGCAAAAATGAATATCATCTTCTAACAAAAATTCATATTTCTTTTGCAAGCGTTCAACAAACCCTAATGATGCAATATCTATTTCTTGTAATAACATATTCCATTCTTCGGAAGAAAACATTCGCTTTTCATCAGGATTCAGTCTGTTATGTTTACAGAGTTCAAGTAGTTTTATATAAACCGGAGATGAAGCCAGAACGGATTTAAGATTCAAACGTCTTAATTTTATTACTTCTTCATTTTTTTCATTAAGTTGTTTCTCCAAATTCTCATGCATCCGATGATATTCTCCCAATAATTCCCGAAGACACCCTTCTTGTTGTTCTTTTTGACCTGTATCTGTCTTTAGTTGCTGATAGTGTTTCTGCAAATTATCTATTTCGATTTTTTTTTCAAATAATTCCTTCTGCAAAGATTCTATACTTATATATAAGTTTTGATGCTTCGCTTGCAATTTCACAATCTCCGCATGTCTTCGCTTTCGTTTATATAAATAAAAACAAACAAAGACTAACAGCAACCCTCCAATCAATAACAAATAATAACGATATTGAACTAAAGAAGATTCATAACGACTCACTGACTGACCATGCAATACATTCTTCAGAGAAGAAACCACCACTGTAGGCCGTTCCACCATTTTCATGGAATCTTTATATACTCCATAAAGAGTTTCATATTTCAAGGCGTTGTCTTTATCCCCCAATGCTGCTGCCACTTCCGACAACCTCATACATGCACTTGCCCGGGTATAATAACTATCCGTATCCAAACTGCGTTTCAGATAAATTGTGGCAGAATCATAATTCGTCAATCGAGAATATGCACTTCCCAAAACAAGATAATAGCCTTTCTTCGCAGAACTATCCGAGGTATATCTAAGTCCCTGATGCGCATAGAAAATAACATCTTGCAGCCGTTCCTGATAATCACAAAGATAACTTAAAGAGCTAAACACAATGGATTTTACGTGCTCATCATCAATTCCATCAACTAATTTCAAAGCCCGATTCATTATTGTATCCGCATCAGCATAATATTCTTTACCTTTCTCCATACATATATCCGCACGATGTACAAGAGCAATAGCCAAACGTAAAGTGTCGTGATGAGCTTCTGCCAACTCCACCGACTGCCTGTATAGTGAATCAGCTTCTTTGGATAGACTATGTTCCCAAAACAGAAGTCCTAAGTTATTTTTTAGCAATATACTCAACTCATAATTGTCTGTTTTCTCTAGTAACGCTGACACTGTCAAAAACTCACGAACGGTATTTTCCACCTCTTCCTTGTCTTGAAACACACGTCCCCAATAATAATGCGCCTTAGCCCGTTGAAGCATATCATCCGTAGTATCAAAATAATCAACCGCTATACGAATCAACGAATCATCCGTATGAGGCACATAGTTCTTATCTTTGGCTTGTGTCAATAGCAAAGCATACCATGCTCTTGACAATTCAGTCGTAAAAAGTGAAGATTCCACAGACTCTAGCAACGACAAAGCACTATCCGAACGGCCTGCACATATCAAAGAATCTGCATGCAACAGAGACGAGTGAGGCTTATTAACCGTAGAAACGCAGGATACCAACAAAAGAAGAAATACCCACCAAATTTGTCTAGCTTTCATTAGTATTGTCATATTTAAGGTTGCAAAATGATTCAAAAAAAGCCCGAACGAATATTATCTTTCGGACTTTTTCTTCATTTTTATCATCTACCAATGAGACTGGCTTCTGTTTAGTCCACCTGCCCCAGAGAGTTTCCGTATTCCATCTCTCCCTGAACCACGAAAAGAATCTCTTCAGGATCGTATTCTCCTTGTCCGTCACTCTTAGCTTCTTTCACAATGTAAGCCACAACCTCTTCCAAGTCGATGTTAACATAACCGTCGTCATCGGGCTGAGCATCGAGAATACCACTTTCAGCATAATATTCGTCGATCAAGTCGATGAAGTAGTACAACTCGTCGTCCACGAATTTCTCTTTCAGTTCCTGAGGCAGATAGTTCTTAATAAACTCGACAGTCTTTTCGTCGTCAGCATCTGCCATAAAAAAATCTTCTTCCAGTCCCATGATTATTTAAGTATTAAGTGATAAGTTTCAAGTATTACCGCTTAGAGCAGTTTCTTCACTTTTTCTACAAATACAGGTTTGCCTACGGCACCTACCTGCTTGTCTACAATCTCACCATTCTTGAAAAACAGTACGGTAGGAATGTTACGGATACCATATTCTGCAGGCAAATCACTGTTTTCGTCTACATCACATTTACCGATAATAACCTGTCCTTCAAACTCCGTAGCCAATTCTTCAATAATAGGAGCCACCATTTTACAAGGGCCACACCAGGGAGCCCAAAAATCTACAACAACCGGCTTGCCTTCTGCAAGGATTTCCTTATAGTTGCTGTCTGTAATTTCTAAAGCCATTTTCTTTAAGTATTAATTATTAAAAATTATTTCGCCGGGCATTTACGCCACAAATATAATCAATTTATATGGAATCCAAGTTCGGGACGGTCTTTTAAATAAGTAATTAATTCACGGCCTACCGAAAGCTTGATCGGACGGGAAATCAAATCAATCGACATATGGTTTATATCAGCATCATCCGTCACTTTGAAATAAAGCTCCGTATTGCCCGGATGGTCTTTCGTCAACGTTGCAAGTTCTGTGACCAGCGCAGAGTTCAATACAGACAATGGAATAACGATTGTTATCTTCTGCACCAATGCTTCTTTTACGTCCGGTAAAAGTTCCATAGAGGTTATCTTCACTTCCAGTTCATCCTGCCGCCATTGTTTTGCCTGGCAACGGGCTTTGATATATAAAAAAGTACCCTCGTTGAGATACCCCTGATAAGTCACCCAGTCATTTCCCCAGAATGGGATTTCGGTAGAACCGGAATAGTCCTCTATCTTGGCGATGCCATAAGGATTTCCATTCTTACTGATTCCACGGCGAACACTGGTCACAATGCCGCCCATTGTTATTTCACGACCGGCTAATGCAGCTTTATCTTCCAAATCAGCCATACGAGTATTGCAGACATGTTCCAATACAATAGAGAATTCATCCAACGGATGAGCGGAAAGATAGATACCGACCAGGTCGCGCTCCCGGTTCAGACGGTCAAGATCGCTCCAACGTTCCACTCCCTGGGGAATTTCAGGAGTTGCCACATCAATCACATTCTCACCACCGAACAAGGAGTTGACAGCAGCCATCTTATCTGCCTGGTAACGATTTCCATAACGCATCAGAGTTTCCAGGAATACCTCCCCTTTGGAGTTGACTGCAAAATATTGCTCACGTTTCAATTCCGGGAAACTATCAAAGCCACCGGCCAATGCGAGACATTCCATGTTCTTCTTATTGCAGGCATTCAGGTTGACACGTTGCACAAAGTCGAAAATTCCGGCAAAAGGTCCATTCTTTTCACGCTCTTCCATGATGCTTTGCACAGCAGCTTCGCCTACCCCCTTCACCGCACCAAGTCCGAAACGGATATTACCGTCATGATTTACTGTAAATTTCAGATTACTCTCATTCACATCCGGTCCAAGTGTCTGGATACCCATTGCCTTACATTCATCCATCAGTTTCGTGATATCAGTAATGTTCGACAAACTTCGGCTCATGACAGCCGCCATATATTCGGCAGGATAGTTCGCTTTCAGATAAGCCGTTTGATAAGCAACCCATGAATAGCAGGTAGCATGCGATTTATTGAACGCATAGGACGCAAACTTTTCCCAGTCCGCCCAAATCTTTTCGAGGACTTTCGGATCATGTCCGTTCTTACGCCCACCTTCAATAAATTTAGGTTTCATGTGATCCAACTTGTCACGCAGCTTCTTACCCATTGCTTTACGAAGAGCATCAGATTCGCCACGAGTAAAGTCCGCCAACAGACGTGACAAAAGCATCACCTGTTCCTGATAAACTGTAATACCATACGTATCTTTCAGGTATTTCTCCATTATCGGAATATCATATTCAATCGGCTTACGACCATGTTTACGGTCAATGAAGTCAGGAATATAATCCATTGGTCCCGGACGATAGAGGGCATTCATGGCAATCAAATCTTCGAATGTGGAAGGCTGCAATTCGCGCAAGTACTTCTGCATACCGGCAGATTCAAACTGGAATGTACCAATCGTACGACCATCACTGTATAACTTATAGGTAGCAGGGTCGTTGATATCTATCATATCCACATCTACTTCGATGCTACGGCTCAAACGGATATTTTCGACGGCTTCCTTGATAATGGACAAAGTTTTCAGTCCCAAAAAGTCCATTTTAATCAGTCCGGTATCCTCAATGACCGATCCTTCATACTGGGTGACGAGCATCTTTTCACCCGTTTCCTTATCATCGGCGGTGCTGACCGGCACCCAATCGGTAATATCGTCACGGCAGATAATCGTACCACAAGCATGCACACCTGTACCGCGCACGTTACCCTCAAGCATCTTGGCATATTTGAGCGTATCTCTCACCAATGGGTCGGGCGATACTTCGGCTGCCTGCAATTCGGGAACATATTCGATGGCGTTTCGCAAATTCAACTTCTTGTCGGGAATCTTGTCGGGCACCAATTTTGCCAGACGGTCGGATTCGGAGAGAGGAAGTTTTTGCACACGGGCAACATCCTTAATCGCCAATTTCGTAGCCATCGTACCATAAGTGATGATATGAGCCACTTTTTCCTGCCCATATTTATTAGTCACCCATCGTAGCACTTCACCACGACCGTCATCATCGAAGTCCACATCAATATCGGGCAATGAAATACGGTCAGGATTCAGGAAACGTTCGAACAGCAAGTCATACTGGATAGGGTCGATTTTCGTAATGCCCAGACAGTATGCCACTGCCGAACCGGCAGCGGAACCACGCCCCGGTCCTACGGATACCCCCAGCTCTTTACGGGCAGCATTAATAAAGTCCTGCACAATCAAGAAGTATCCGGGAAATCCCATCGTCTTCATGATGTACAATTCGAAATTCATACGTTCCTTTACTTCTTCGGTCAGCGGTTCGCCATATATCCGCTTCGCTCCGTCAAAAGCCAGCTTGGCAAGATAATCTCCCTCGAGTTTGATACGATAAAGTTTATCGTAGCCACCCAAGCGTTTGATTTTTGCCTTCCCTTCTTCTTCACTCAACACCACATTACCATGCTCATCTTGGGTAAACTCATCATAAAGGTCCTTTTCCGTATATTTAGCCCTATATCCCTCTTCCGTCCCAAAGTCTTCGGGAATAGCGAAAGTAGGCATGATAGGCGCATGGTCGATGGAGTAATATTCTACTTTGTCGAGGATTTCCAACGTATTGCTCAAGGCTTCCGGCACATCGGCAAAGAGTTCATTCATCTCCTCCCGTGTTTTCATCCATTCCTGTTTGGTGTAAAGCATACGGCTTGGATCATCCAGGTCCTTACCGGTGCTCAAACAAATCAGGCGGTCGTGCGCTTCGGCATTCTCTTCATCCACAAAGTGGACGTCGTTCGTACAAATCAGCTTGATGTTGAACTTCTGAGCATATTCCATCAGGTATTTGTTCACATTCACCTGCAATGGGTAACATTCGTGATTGGCACGGGGAACAGTTGCCTTATGGCGCTGCATCTCAAGATAGAAATCATCACCGAACAAATTCTTATACCATTGTATAGCTTCTTCAGCTTCCGCAAATTGTCCGGCAGTAATCCGTTTCGGTATCTCACCACCGAGGCAGGCGGAGCAGACAATCAGTCCTTCATGATACTTTTCGAGTTCGCTGCGGTCTGTACGCGGACGCATATAATATCCGCGCGTCCACGCGTGCGATACTAATTTAATAAGGTTATGATAGCCTTTTTCGTTCTTAGCCAATACAATCAAGTGATAACCGCTTTGGTCTGGCTTTCCTTCTTTCAAATCCATTGTGCGGCGCGCCACATACATTTCACAACCGATGATGGGTTTGAAAAGTTTGTTTTCCGCTTCCACTATCTTGGCTTTGCAAGCGGCAATCTCCGCTTCTTTGTCCTCACACTCTATGGTACCGGCTTCAATTCCCGCTATCCGCTTTTTCAAGTCCTTGACTTCACCTTTCGGACCGCTATTCTTCTTATTGACGTAGTTCGTAAATTCCTTGATACCGAACATATTTCCATGATCGGTCACGGCAATACCCTTCATTCCATTCTTCATCGCCTTATCGACCAGACGAGCCACGCTTGCCTGACCATCCAAGAGAGAATACTGGGTATGGACATGTAAATGAACGAAATCCTGCATAATGATAAGTAGTTAATTTGAAGGCATAAAAGTACGACCTCTTGGGTTATAAACAAAAATAATCCTCAAAAAGTTATCAACATTCACATTTCTATGCTCATTTACTTGCTGATTTTTTAAATTAAGTATATTTTTGCAGACAATATCATTAAACAGCACTCATGGGCCGACTAAAAAAATTGAAGAAAATACGTATTCACCGCGAAGGAACACATATATTATGGGCTAGCTTTTTGCTATTGCTACTGATGAATGCAGCTCTTTATTGGGGAATCGATTGCAAAATTCCATTTTATGTGGTAGCAGTAGCGAGTATCGCAATCTATCTGCTAATGGTGAACTTCTTCCGTTGTCCGATCCGTCTTTTCGGGCAGGACACCGAGAAAATAGTCGTGGCACCTGCCGATGGTAAAATCGTTGTTATCGAAGAAGTCGATGAGAACGAATATTTCCACGACCGTCGATTGATGATTTCTATCTTTATGAGCATTGTGAATGTTCACGCCAACTGGTATCCGGTGGACGGTACCGTTAAAAAGGTGGCTCACCACAATGGCAACTTTATGAAAGCCTGGCTTCCGAAAGCCAGCACAGAAAACGAACGTTCTACGGTAGTGATTGAAACTCCCGAAGGAGTGGAAATACTCACACGCCAAATTGCCGGTGCTGTAGCACGCCGTATCGTAACCTACGCGGAAGTAGGCGAAGAATGTTATATCGACGAACACATGGGATTCATCAAATTCGGCTCCCGCGTGGATGTATATTTGCCTATCGGCACAGAAGTATGTGTCAGCATGGGGCAATTAACAACCGGTAACCAAACGGTTATCGCAAAACTCAAATAATTCTGTCACAATGACAAACGTTATTAAAAACAGTATTCCGAATACCGTAACCTGCCTGAACCTTTTCTCCGGTTGTATTGCTTGCGTCATGGCTTTTGAAGCAAAATACGAGCTGGCATTGCTTTTCATTATCTTAAGTGCCATTTTCGATTTCTTTGACGGACTGTTGGCCCGTACGCTCAATGCACATTCCATCATCGGAAAAGACTTGGATTCGTTGGCAGATGATGTCAGTTTCGGTGTGGCGCCTTCACTGATTGTATTCTCTTTGTTTAAAGAGATGTACTATCCCGCAAGTATGGAATTTATTGCTCCATATCTGCCTTATGCGGCATTTTTGATTTCCGTATTCTCCGCTTTGCGTTTGGCTAAGTTCAATAATGATACCCGGCAGACAAGCTCTTTTGTCGGTCTTCCTGTTCCCGCAAATGCTTTATTTTGGGGCTCTTTGGTAGCAGGGGCACATGACTTGCTGGTTTCCGAAAACTGCCATCCTGTCTATCTTTTTATACTTGTCTGTCTGTTTTCATGGTTGCTGGTATCAGAAATACCTATGTTTTCCCTGAAATTCAAAAATCTGTCATGGGCTGACAATAAAGTCAGTTTTATTTTCTTGATTATTTGTATTCCTTTCCTTGTTTTTCTGGGAATCAGTAGCTTTGCGGCCATTATTGTATGGTATATTTTACTTTCACTTTTTACAAGAAAAAGTAAATAAACAATCTCTTGGCACGTTTGTTGTACTATGAGTTTTATCAAAGTTACAACGTAAAAATCATAGCCCGATGCATATACTTTTATTTATACTTATCTTTATTATTGCCATTGTCGTATTTGGTCTTTCGATTATCGGATTTTTGCTAAGAGCCATATTCGGGATCGGTCGCCGTTCGTCGTCATCATCTCGTCCGAAACAAGCCGAATCCGGACGTACTGCTACAGGACAACAGGAATACGGTCAGAGCCCCCAGAATCCAACAGATAATGAAGAAGAAATATATTCAGAGAATGTATCGGGAAGAAGACACAAGAAAATATTCACGCAGGATGATGGTGAGTATGTAGACTTTGAGGAAATTAAGGAATAAATGATCAACGTTTCGCAGCAAAAAACTCTTTCATAAGCTTAGCACACTCATCAGCCATCAAGCCTTTAACAACGACTGTTTTAGGATGCAGAGCCGAACCGGCATATTTCTGATAGCCACGTTTCTCATCTTCGGCGCCAAACACGAGTCTGCCCGTTTGTGCCCAGGCGATAGCTCCGGCACACATCACACAGGGTTCAACTGTGACATACAGGGTACATTCATTGAGATATTTACCACCAAGAACATTGGCTGCAGCAGTAATCGCCTGCATTTCGGCATGGGCCGTCACATCATTCAATGTTTCCGTGAGATTGTGGGCACGCGCAATAATCCGCTCTTTACAAACCACAACAGCCCCCACGGGCACTTCCCCCCGCTCGGCTGCCTTACGTGCCTCCATCAAAGCCTGTTTCATGAAATAAGTATCGTCCAGCACTCTCTTTAATTTTTAATCATAAACTATCCTCTATCGTCTCATATCGTGCTCACCGAAAAGGGTCGGATAATCTTCTTCCATATTCTTATGGATAAACATGAGAATGGTTTCGCGAAGCCAACGTGACTTATTCGTTATCTTGTACTTTTCAAGATAACGATCTACAATCAGTTGCTCTTCATCGCTCAACAAAATGCTCATCCGTCGTTCTCTTTTAGTACATTCGACGTGCATTTTCAGGCACTTCTTACTTCTTTTTCTCATATCTTCTGCAAAATTACTTTTACTTCTGTAAAAACAAAGAATAAAAGCAGTAAATTTGCAAAAAAAAGATGGCTGAACATAATGATTTAGGAAAATCCGGAGAAAATGCCGCTGTAGCTTATCTGGAGCAGAAAGGTTATCTTATTCGTGACCGGAACTGGAGAAAAGGACATTTCGAACTAGACATTGTAGCTGCAAAAGACAATGAACTGGTTGTAGTAGAAGTGAAGACGCGCAGTGACACTCTGTTTGCGGCACCGGAAGATGCTGTAGATTTACCCAAAATAAGACGCACAGTACGTGCGGCGGATGCCTATATCAAATTGTTCCAGATTGACAATCCTGTACGCTTCGATATCATTACCGTAGTAGGCAACGACGGGAATTTCAAGGTTGAACACATAGAGGAAGCGTTTTATCCTCCTTTATATTAAAATGCTGTGGCTTTCATATTTATCATTATTAAAAGCCGTAAGCTTCATGCAATCCGTGCTTAAATTTATGATATAAACTAATTATGAAAACATACTATAATTATTAATTTATTATGAACGTAGAAACTGTCAGAGAATATTGCTTAAACAAGAAAGGAACTACCGAATCTTTTCCTTTTGATGAGGTATCACTTGTTATAAAAGTAATGAACAAGATGTTTGCCCTTATTGACCTAGAAGAAGCAAATCACATCTCATTAAAATGCGATCCGGAAAAGGCGATTGAACTACGCGAACATTATTCCGGAATTGAAGGAGCTTACCATTTCAACAAGAAGTACTGGAATAGCGTCCGCTTTGACAGTGATGTAGATGACAGGCTTATGAAAGAACTCATAGACCACTCTTACGATGAAGTAATCAAGAAATTTACTAAAAAATTACGTGCAGAATATGATGCTCTCCCCTGATTTATTTCCGGTTCCATTGATTCATATCAGCGAAACAAATTCTACCAATAGCTATTTACAAACCTTTTGTGCCAAAGAAAAAACAGAAGAGTTTACAACCGTAGCTGCCGACTACCAAACCTCCGGACGGGGACAGCGTGGAAATTCATGGGAATCGGAGCCGCACAAAAATCTCCTTTTCAGCTTTGTGCTTTTTCCTGAGTTTCTGGAAGCACGCCGCCAGTTTCTTATTTCCCAAATTGTGTCTTTAGCTATCAAAGAAGAATTGGATACATATACCGATGATGTTTCTATCAAATGGCCGAATGATATTTACTGGAAAGAGAAGAAAATATGTGGCATATTGATAGAGAATGATTTGATAGGGCGGAATATCAGCCGGAGTATTGCGGGAATCGGAATCAATATCAATCAGGAAGAGTTTCACAGCCCTGCTCCCAATCCTGTTTCATTGTACCAAATTACAGGTAAACAATATGATATTTTTGAAGTATTGAAGAATATTATGCTGCGCATACAATCTTATTATTGTCAGCTTAAAAAGAATGATACTTCATCAATCGTTGCCCACTATGAAAAATCGCTTTTCAGAAAGGAAGGGATGCATCGGTACAAAGATGCTGACGGAGAGTTCCTTGCACGGATTGTATGTGTAGAACCCGAAGGAAGATTGATTCTGGAAGATGAAATGCAGACAAAAAGAGGATATATGTTTAAGGAAGTAGAATATTTATTGAAATAAGTAATCTACTAACTGATTAAAAACATTATCTTTGAAACCTATGTTTATATAAAAAACTCTCTCATTTATGAAAACAAGATTAATTCTCCTGCTTCCGTTATTATGGATATTAATAGGCTGTAGTGATTCAGACTCTGGTTCAGCAACTTTAGAAATCTCCCAATCTACATTTGATGATGTCAGTCCGGAAGGAGCTACCATAAAAGTATCCGTCACATGCAGTTCTACTTGGAGAACAAGCAGTAATCAAAATTGGTGTATTCCAAATTTACAAAATGGTAGTAATGATGGAGAACTCGTCTTGACTATACATGCCAACAATACGTCAGAGGAAAGGAATGCGACAGTCACCATCATGGCAAAGAAAACGAACAAGACTATAAAAATAACTCAATCCCCTTCTACAAGTACAGCCAATGAACATCATTATAAATTGCCCGTTATATTCCACGTCCTTTATAAAAACCGCAAAGATAGAAAGCAATATGTAGACAAAGGCCGTCTCGCCCAAATCATTAACGCTTGTAACTTGACATATAAGAACAAGATATATCAAAATTCAAAATATAACATCAGCCAAGATATGAATCTTGAATTTGTCATGGCAACAGAAAAGCCGGACGGGACAATTTTGGAAGAAGCAGGAGTTGAACGAATAGAATGGGATGAAGTTCCGATGTCTTGCGAACAATTTATGGATGGAAAAGATAAAAACCAAGCTAAGAAATATGCGGAAATGCTCTGGAATCCTAAAGTATATATCAATATTTTTGTATATCCATTTAGCGAAAACAACATTTTAGGAATTGCACATTTACCTTACTGTTTATCATCATATCCGTTAGATGGTTTAAACAATGGAAATTATTTCTTAAGCCATGAGGTAGAATACCCCCATTGTGTGTCTATCAATAGCAACTATATTTATGTAAACGGTGACAATAGTTCCTACTATACGGCTGATGTTTACAATACTCTTGCACATGAACTAGGACACTACCTTGGATTACATCATGCCTTTTCCGAAGATGGAGATAATACTGATTTGTGTAAAGACACCGATTATTGCACCGACACCCCTACCTACAACATTACTGAATATACAGAATGGGTTAACGGCATAGACGATTTGAACAAGTATTCATTCGATGAATTGTGTACAAGAACAAACTGTGAGGGCGACACCTTTATTTCTCACAATATCATGGACTATGCTTTTTGTTATTCAGACCAATTTACATTCCAGCAACGCAAACGTATCCGCCACGTATTATCTTACAGCCCTCTTATTCCCGGGACAAAGGAATACACATCAGCAGATACCCGTTCTTTAAGTTGTGACGAGCAACCACCTATACAGTTTAGATATTAGTATTTGAAATAAGCTAAAAGAGGCACCTCGTAAGTATCCTTTATTTTCGAAGGTTAAACTATCCTGTCCCTATCAATTTGTAACTTGATAAATAGCAAAATGCATATTGATAGTAACAGATGGAGAGGAAATTATTTTTTTTCTTGAAGATTTAATTATATTTGCAACGAATTACTAATTTATAAACACAATATCTTCTGCTTTTCTGATGCAATATACCTTATATCAAAATATGAAAGATGTGGCTTTATGGAACCTTGTATTGAAGGGCGATATGAAAGCTATGTCTTTATTGTATAAGAAACATTACGAATTATTACTTAACTTTGGTCTGAAATATACTTCAGACGAAGAATTCGTAAAGGATTGCATTCAGGATGTTTTTGTGAAACTTTGTACAAGTAAGCGATTATCATCGACGGAGTATGTACGTTCTTATCTTTTAACTTCTTTGAAAAACGTTATATCTGATAAATTGTCATCATTGAGACTGACGGAAGATTTGAATGAGCATTTCTTTGAACTGAAAATAGAAGATGCTGCTTTAGAATCCCTTTTTAATGGTAATGATGAAGAACTTCAATTAAGCAAAAAATTGGTAAACGCCTACAAAAGTCTGCCTGAGAACCAGCGGGTGGCAATCTATCTTCGTTATGTCAAAGGATTGTCCTATAAAGAAATGGCAGCTGTCTTGAACATAAATCCCCAGTCTTCCATGAATTTGGTTTCTCGTGCATTAACCAATTTACGGTCAAAAATGACTTTGGATGAGTATTTACTATTTATTATTTTATTCTTTTCCTGACTATATTACTCTTTTTTTTATAAATACTCTATTTTTTTTCGGAAAAAGTGAGTAGACATTTGCATTATCATCGTTTTAAAGATAAAGACGATGAAAAATGGAGAAAAGAAAGTTTAAAATACGCCACCATGTTGCACGAAAATTGATCGAGCACGCCAGAGAACAGGAGAGACATGTCACTCCTGAAGAACTGGACGACTTGTGGAAACGTGTAGAAGAACAAGTATTCATAGAGAAAAGAAAGAACTCACGACGCCGTATCCTGTATGACACCATGGCTTTATCGGCTGCGGTTATCTTCTTCTGCATGTTCTGGTTAGGCAAACAATTCATTGCTTATTATGCGGATGATGATTCAATTGTTGATTTTGCCCAATACACACAAGCCGAAGAAGCAACCAACAAGGATATTCGATTACTGATACCAGGCAAGAAGGAAGTAGAAGTGAAAGAAACAGATGCAAATATCATCTATTCGCAAAATGGAACGGTGGTAGTCAATTCTGATACAATTACTCAGCAAGAAACACAGGAGAAAGAAAGAGAGTTCAATCAATTGATAATACCGAAAGGAAAAAGAACCCGATTGACCTTGGCAGACGGAACACGTTTATGGGCAAATTCAGGGACACGCGTCGTTTATCCCGGTCATTTTGAAAAAAATCGCCGTGAGATTTATGTAGAAGGAGAAGTCTATCTTGACGTGTTTCGTAATGAGGATGCTCCTTTCATCGTCCGGACTAAAGATTTTCAGATACAGGTCTTGGGGACATCTTTTAATGTCTCTGCATATCCGTCGGAGGGCGTTTCATCTGTCGTGTTGGTTGAGGGAAGTGTGAATGTAAAGAATCAGCAGAAAGAACAAGTGATACTTGCTCCAGGGCAACTGGTTGATATAGAAACGGGACGGTTGCATTCTCCCCGCAATGTAGATGTTGAGCCATATGTATGCTGGGTGAAGAATATGCTGATGTATGTAGATGAACCTTTGGATAAGGTATTTAGAAAATTAAATTTGTATTACGGTAAAGAATTTGTCTTGGAATCCGGCGTGGCAGAATTGCAAGTTTCCGGGAAACTGGATTTGAAAGAAAAATTGGAAGACGTCTTACATACCATTTCTTTTTCTGCTCCTATATATTGCGAAGAAATAGAAGGGAGAATATTTGTAAGAAAAAAAAATAGATATGAATCATTTATAGTTAACCCTTTAATGTATAATTTTATGAGAAACAAAAGTTCTGAAGAAAAGGTTGGATGATACTGCAATTATCATTTTGTCCTAAAATGATTAATTATTATTTTATAGACAATTGTTATTTTCCCATTTTTTAATATCAGTCCATTTGTACAGATATAAGTAAGATTTAGAGTAATGAAGGGATTATTTGATATTTTTCAATAATAATAGAAGAAAATTAACAATAACCATTCATTCTATAGCAGAAATACATTATTAAAATTAGATATACAATGAAAGTGATTAAGTGGATGTTAACCTTAGGTATATTGTTACCGACGTATGCCTTTTCACAATCCGGAATCGAACGAATTAAAATTGATGGATTTATTGGAGAACGAATTAATACCTGTATCGAAAAGCGGGTAAAGGCACAGAACGTGCCAGAATTGATACATCCTTTCCGGCATATGACAGAAGGCGGATGGTGGCAATCTGAATTTTTCGGCAAGTGGATGCTTGGAGCTACTGCTTCCTACCGATACACTGCCGATCCAGAATTGCTTCAAATAATCAAAGATGCCGCATCGGATTTTATGGAAACACAGCAACTGGATGGCTACATCGGAAACTATAAACAGGAAGACAGACTGACCAATTGGGATATTTGGGGACGTAAGTACTCATCTCTTGCCTTATTGGAATATTATCGGCTGACCAAGGATAGAAAGGCTCTGAAAGCTGTGGAACGGCTGATCGACCATTTGATAAAAGAACTGGAAGAAAGGAATGTCAATATTGCAGCAAGCGGATTTTATTACGGCATGGCAAGTTGTTCCATATTAGAACCTGTAGTCTATTTATACAAGGAAACAAACAAGCCCCGATATTTAGATTTTGCAAAAATGATTGTTGGGGGCATTGAGCAAGCAGGAAGTTCGCAGCTCATCACCAAGGCACTTCAAGATATTCCCGTATCTCACCGTTCTCCATTTCCTAATCAATGGTGGTCTTTTGAAAACGGACAAAAAGCCTATGAAATGATGTCCTGTTATGAAGGACTGGTAGAATTAGGAAAAGTGCTGAATGAACCGCTTTATTTGGAAGCAGTCCAAAAAACAGTTGACAATATCCTTCAGGAAGAGATAAACATTGCAGGCTCCGGTGCAGCTTTTGAATGTTGGTATGAAGGAAAAAAGAAACAGACAATACCTACTTATCACACAATGGAGACTTGTGTTACTTTTACTTGGATGCAACTTTGTGCACGTTTGTGGCGGGAAACTGCCAATCCGATGTATATGGACGAGTTCGAACGCACGATGTATAATGCATTAATGGCGTCCATGAAGAGAGATGGTTCGCAAATTTCGAAATATAGTCCGTTAGAAGGACGGAGGCAACCGGGTGAGGAGCAGTGCGGAATGCATATAAATTGTTGCAATGCTAACGGACCGAGAGGATTTGCATTGATTCCGGACATTGCCTACCAAGTAAAAGACAATCAAATATATGTGAATCTATATTTGAATTCGGATGCTGTTGTTGCTTTAAACAAAAACAAGATAGCGCTCCATATGCAAACTCAATATCCTTTGGATGGGAAAATCGAGTTGGCAATCAATCCTCAAAAAGAAACGACCTTTGGATTTGAAATCCGTATTCCTTCGTGGGCAGGCAGAAATTTCCGTATTTTGGTAAATGGTGAGCAGCAGAGATATTTCCATAAAGGCAGCTATCTTTCACTTTATCGAAAATGGATGAAAGGTGACCGGATTACCATGGACTTTGATTTGGAAACCCGTGTAGTGCATCATGAACATTCGCAGGCTGTGACACACGGACCGCTTGTATTTGCCAGAGACAGTCGTTTTAATGATGGTGATGTAGATGAATGTGCAGTTATTCAGTGTGACCGGGAAGGAGTCGTCCAAGCAACACTCAAAAACACCTTTGAAAGCTCATTCGCATGGATAACAATGGAAGTTCCCATGATTTTGGGCACTGACTTGGAGAATCCGGAAAATAAGGCTGTTCGGATGATTCATTTTTGCGATTTTGCTTCATCTGGCAATGACTGGGCAACTACAGGACGTTATCGGGTATGGATTCCTGAAACACTTCATGTTATGTCCGAACCTTTTTACAAATATTCGGAGTTGCCAAACAAGAAAGAAAAAAGTGGCAATCCGATATTCAGTGGTTGGTATGCAGACCCTGAAGCGGTAGTGTTTGACAATAAATACTGGATTTACCCAACTTCATCGCTTCCTTTCGAACAACAATTATATATGGATGCTTTTTCATCTGAAGATCTTGTTAATTGGGAAAAGCATCCTAAAGTCCTTTCTATAGAAAATATCAGTTGGCTAAGAAAGGCACTATGGGCACCTGCTGTCATTGAAGCAAATGGCAAGTACTATTTCTATTTTGGAGCAAATGATATAAAAAATAATGAAGAAATCGGTGGAATTGGCGTTGCGGTTGCCGATACTCCGATAGGACCGTTCAAAGATGTATTGGGCAAGCCGTTGATTGGTAAAATTGTCAACGGTGCCCAACCGATTGACCAATTTGTCTTTAAAGACGATGACGGGCAATACTACATGTATTATGGTGGCTGGGGACATTGTAATATAGTGAAAATGGGAACTGACCTAATTAGCATAGTGCCTTTCGAAGATGGCAGTATGTATAAGGAAGTGACTCCTGAAAATTATGTGGAAGGTCCGTTCATGCTGAAACGAAACGGTAAATATTACTTTATGTGGTCGGAAGGCGACTGGAACGGTCCTGATTATAGTGTTGCATACGCCATTGCTGATTCACCGTTTGGTCCTTTTAGAAGAATGGGACAAATATTAAAACAGGACAAAAACATTGCTACAGGTGCTGGACATCATTCAATTATCAAAGGTCTGGATAAAGATGAATGGTATATCGTCTACCATCGTCATCCTTTGGGGGATACCGATGGAAATCATCGGGTGACTTGCATTGATCGGATGTATTTTAGTCAGGACGGAAGTATTTTACCCGTTGAAATGACTAATACAGGCGTAAAAGCCGCTTCATTAAGATGAACTTAATATTTAAATAAAAATCACAAGAAAAAAGTAGATATGATTTACAGTTAATTAATACGTATTTATGAAAAACAGAAGTCCTTAAAAAATAGGCTGAATGGTAGTTGCGATATCATCCAGCCCTAAAATTAAACAACAATTGATTATTTAATTTTATAAAATTCGTTGCTAATATATGAAAAATAACAGTAGTATATTTTCTGCGGGAACGAGAGTTACTCGCATATTATTTCTTTTTAGTTTTTGTTTTCTTTCTTTGTATACCTATGCTATAAACGCAAGTAAATATGCTCAAGAGAAAACGCTAACAGTAAAGGTACAAAATAAAACTGTCAAGGAGGTACTCGATTATATAGAAAAAAACAGTGAGTTTATTTTCTTTTACTATAACAAAGCGATTGACACGAAGCGAAGTGTCAGTATGCATGTAAAAGACAAACCTATCACGACAATCTTAGATAGGTTGTTTGAGGGGACAGATGTGCAGTACGAGATAAAAGACCGCCAAATTTCTTTAAAAAAAGGATCTGTACAGCAACGTCCACAGGATAAGAAGCAACAGAAACGTAAATTGACAGGGAAAGTAGTGGATGAAGAGACAAACGAACCTTTAGTTGGGGTTAGTATTGTTGCTGTAGAAGAAAACAGAGGTATCATCACAGGAATAGATGGAAGTTTTTCAATAGAGGTATATAATAATACAAAATTACAGTTTTCATACATCGGATATAAAAAACAGATCCTTTTAATAGAAAACCAACCAATATTAAATGTTAGGATGCAACCAGACAATGCAATGCTGAATGAGGTGGTTGTTGTGGGTTACGGAAGCCAAAAGAAGGGCAATTTGACAGGATCGATATCAAGTGTAAAATCAGAAGACCTGACAGTAGCTCCTATAGCAACAGTTTCCAACTCATTGGCAGGACGGTTGCCAGGATTGATTGCCACTCAATCCAGTGGACAGCCTGGTTCTAATTCAGCTGCACTGAATATTCGTGGATTTGGCAATGCCTTGGTTATTGTTGATGGAATTGAAGCGTCTCTTGACAACATTGATGCTAATCAGATAGAGTCTGTATCTATACTGAAAGATGGAGCTGCATCGATTTACGGCGCCAGAGCTGGTAATGGTGTTATATTGGTTACAACAAAGCGAGGTATTAATCAGAAACCCATAATCACGCTTAACAGTACATTCACTTGGCAAGGGGCAACCAGTATGTTGAAGCCTGCCAGTGCGGGACAAAGAGCAGAAATGGAAAGAGAGAAACATCTCCAAGCCGGATTGCCGGAATCTTCTGCTCCTTTTACGGAAGAAGCCGTGCAGAAATATTACGATGGTACAGACCCTCTCTATCCTAACACTGACTGGTATAAAGTGTTAATTAGAGATTGGGCACCCGAACAGCAGCATAACATCTCAGTCCGTGGTGGAAGCGAAAAAATTAAATACTATGGATTTTTCGGTTACTTGAATCAACAAACAATGATTAAGAAAAATGGAGGTAAATATGAAAGGTTCAATTTCCAATCCAATGTTGATGCCAAAATATTGGATAATCTGACTTTACAAATAGACCTTGGATACACTCAAGAGCAGCGTGACTATACAACACGCGATATGTCTCCGGGGTTGAATAATATGTGGCAGGATTATTGGAACACATTACCTTATTATCCTGCCAGTCTGCCGGATCCGAACAAGGTATCATACGCTTACGGAGCAGGAACAGGTGGTCTGCATGTTAGTTCTAATAGGGAATTAAGCGGATATTCGGATACTAAAAATGAAGATTTGCGTGGTACAGCCTCATTGGAATATAAGTTTAAAGCAGTGAAAGGGTTGTTGTTGAAAATATTTGAAAGTTACAGGAAGGTTAATATGTTTGGCAAGACGTTTACTAAGCCAGTGCAGCTTTATACATATGAACCCAACAGTGATACTTATACATTGGCTGGAACATCTGGTGGAAACAAGGCTACTTTGAGTCAGTCTGTGGTGCAGGAGTCTACGTTTACTCAACAATATTCTCTTAATTATGATAACCATTTTAAAGATCATCATTTAACGGCAATGGCATTGTTGGAATGTATTGATTATTCAAGCAATACATTACTTGCAGGAAGAAAAGACTTTATGACTACTGCCATTGACCAAATGTTTGCAGGAAGCGCAGTAGGAATGACCAACAACGGATATGCATCGGAGATGGGACGGATGAGCGTTGTCGGACGAATCAATTACAGTTATATGGATAAATACTTGTTGGAAACCATTCTTCGGGCCGATGCTTCAGCTAAATTCCCTCCTGGAAAGCGGTGGGGATATTTCCCAAGCGTTTCTTTGGGATGGGTTATTTCCAAGGAAAAGTTTATGTCCGGTATTGATTTCATCGACAATCTGAAGCTGCGTCTTAGCTATGGACAGTCGGGAAATGACGGAGTGGGAAATTTCCAATATTTGTCGGGCTATAGTTATGGGCACGCTTATTTATTTGGTGACGAATCTATGCAAGGCATTTCTCCCACAGGGCTGGCAAATCCTAACTTAACGTGGGAAAAAATCAAGATAAGCAATGTCGGCATTGATTTTTCTTTCTTCGACCGAAAACTTTATGGAGAAATGGATGCATTTTATCGTGAGCGCACAGGGATTCCGGGAAACCGACTTGCTTCTTTGCCATCAACCTTTGGCGCTGGTCTGCCCCCAGAAAACCTGAATAGTCTCAACGATAGAGGATTCGAGATAAAATTGGGAACTTCGGGACAGTGGAACGAACTGCTTTATGATATAAGTGGAAACATATCATGGTCGCGTGCGAAGTGGAAATATCTTGAAGAAGCAGAATTGACCGATCCTGACCAAGCAAGAATTTATTTGAAGAGCGGAAAATGGACTGATCGCGTATTTGGATATGTATCTGACGGATTATTCACCAGTCAAGAAGAAATTATGGAAGCACCACATTATGAGGCCTTAAACGGAAACGCTACTCTTCGTCCAGGAGATATACGGTATAAGGACTTGAATGATGATGGAATTATTAACTGGAAAGACCAAACTGATATAGGAAAAGGTACTACTCCCCATTGGATGTATGGTTTTAATGTAGCATTGGCATATAAAGGATTTGACCTCAGTGCACTTTTTCAAGGAGCTTTCGGTTATAACCAGCTTGTGGCAAGCAATCAATTATCCACTCTGCTTTATGAAGAAAGATGGACTTCAATCAATAATAACTCTAATGCTTTGTTCGCTCGTTTAGGTGGTTCCTCAAGCAATAGTTGGCAATCCGATTTTGCTTCTAAAAAAGCCGGTTATCTTCGTTTGAAGGTTGCATCTTTAGGATATAATTTGCCGAAACATCTTATAGAAAAGTGCAAGCTAAGTAATGTAAGACTCTATTTGTCGGGAACAAACTTACTGACATTCAATAAACTTGGTAAATATGGAATTGACCCGGAAGCGCCGAACGTTGGTTGCTATTATCCGCAACAACGTACTATCAGTCTTGGAGTAAATGTTTCATTTTAGAATAATAGATGCAATGAGAAATTACAAAAAAAGTATATTGTTAGTCTTTTTTACAATAACTACCACAATGACATCCTGTTTGGATGTACTTGACAAGGAACCGTTGGATATGATTTCCGATAAGGCTGTTTGGAATGATCCTGTATTGATAGAAAGTTATCTTTCAGAGTGCTATTATCAGACTTCAGTATTCGTAAACGAAACACCCACTTATTTTTCCAAGGACTTTGATAGTTTTTGGCAAAGTGAAGCAGGAATGGGAATGCATTGGATTAATGAGATTGCTGACGAGGCTATGGCGCATTGGAAATACAATACAGATGCTGCTCCTGTTTTTAAAGCCGGCGGATTGAATATAGGAGGCGGGCTACTGGAATGGTGGGAACATTCTTACGTTATTATCCGTAAATTGAATGAATTTTTGCAACGGTTATCTTCATCTCCGATTGATGCCAATCTAAGAAACCAACGAATGGCGGAGGCTCGTTTTCTAAGAGCATTCAATTATTTTGCAATGGTAAAGCGATATGGTGCGGTTCCATTGATTACAGTTCTTCAGAATATGGATGATCCGAAGGAAGAGTTGTACGTCAAACGCACCCCGGAAAAAGATGTATATGACTTTATACTTTCCGAAATGGACGATATCATTAATAATAACTATTTGCCTGATGTGGCGGATTCAAAAACAGGGCGTCCCACTAAGTATGTTGCATTGGCATTGAAAAGCCGTGCGGCTTTATATGCCGGAAGTATTGCACAATTCGGTAAAGTGCAATTAGAAGGTTTGCTGGGGATTCCTTCTTCGGAAGCAGAAGGTTATTATCTTCAATCGTATCTTGCTTCGAAAGAGATAAAAAAGAAATTTTCTTTATATAACTCTGACTCCGATAAGGTAACGAACTTCAAGAATATATTTCTTGTGAAAAACAACAACGAGGTGATTTTTGCCAAGCATCATAATAGTTCACCAGCTTCTATTGATTCAGGTCAGTATAGTGGAGGACACTGCTGGGGATATGATTTTGCTCAGTGCCCGAAACCACACGCATGGAATGCCGGAAACAAAGACGCTCCTTACCTTGAAATGGCAGAGGAATTTGAATATACGGACGGACGCCCCGGCACGTTGAACAGACAACAAATTACGAATAGAGAGTGGACTACAGAAGAACTTTGGAAAGATAAAGATCCACGCTTTTTTGCCACCATTTATACACAAAATACCGAATGGAAAGGAACAAAAGTTGATTTCCATAACGGACTGCGTTTGTCAAATGGAACTATCCTCACCGAAGGAAGCTATGAGGGTGTACAAGCATTGGGCACCCAGTCTGTTGACAACAGTTTTGGAACAGGTTTCGGAGTGATGAAATATCTGGATGAAAACAGTAATACGCTTCAAATGCCGGGAATTTCGAGTACCGACTATATTATTTTCAGGTTTGGAGAGATTCTACTAAACTTTGCTGAAGCTGCTTTTGAACTGAATAAGCCGGAAGAAGCTTTGGATGCAATTAATGCCCTGAGAACGCGGGCAGGTATTGCAGAATTGGAAAACATCGATCGCGATAAAATACGTCACGAACGAAAAGTGGAGTTGGCTTACGAAGGGCATCGATACTGGGATGTAAGACGTTGGAGAAAGGCTACAGATGTTCTATCGAGGCCCAATTCCGGATTACGTTATATATTGATACATGGTACAAATCCGCCCAAATATAAGTTAGAGGTATTGGATAATATAGATGGTGCTGCAAATGCTCCCAAATTTTATGAACATCAATATTATTTCCCTATTACGTTAGGACGCACAGGTAATAACTCTAATTTAGTGGAAAATCCTGAATACTAGTAAATTGAAAAATAAACAGAGTGTCTGAAGTTCTGTTATACAACTTCAGGCACTCAAATAAATCTAAAAAACATGTTGAGAACAGTAGTAATTTTTTTTAAGTATATGCTTATTGCAAGTTGCTGTTTGCATATCACGAGTTGTGAAAGTAAGACAAAAGATGAGGCGGTCGACAAACTTTTAGGAGAATTGAAGGTTGAAGTTAACGGCACTTCGGTGACGGTCCATCAGGCGCGAGTTTCCAAATATCCTATGAATATGGTTTGGGAAGGGTATCAACGTCCCGTTAATCAGACGGAAATTGCAAATTTTGCTTACTTCGACTTCAAAAAGAATGCGGTGGTGAAAATTACCTCTTCAGAAGATATAAAAGACTGTAAAATACGTCCTACAGAATTCGGTATTACTCCCGTGGTGAAAGGTAAAAGTGTTGAGTTTACATTAACAGAGCCCTGCCAGTTTGTAGTTGAATTCGATGGACATCATGAAGCCTTGCATCTGTTCGTCAATCCAGAAAAACTGACTGTCGACAGAGATGCTAATGCGCGTTATTTCGGTCCAGGTATCCATGAAGCCGGCGTTATTACAATGAGAAGCAATGAAATGGTATATATTGACGAAGGGGCAATAGTTTATGGAGCCATTCAAAGTGAAAACGCTTCCAATATAAAGATTGTAGGGAAAGGAATTCTTGATTCGAGTCATATGAATTCCGGACATATAGTTTCTTTGAAGGGCGTTAGTAACGCACATATTGAAGGTGTAATTTTGAAAGACCCGTCCGGTTGGGCGGCAGTTCCCTATTATTGTAATGGAGTAACTTTTGATAATGTCAAGTTGATAGGTTTCTGGCGATACAATGCAGACGGAATAGATATCGTTAATAGTAGCAATGTGACAATCAAGAACTCTTTTCTCCGAACATTTGATGATTGCATAGCAATCAAAGGGCAGAAAGCAGTTTATGACAAACAAAAAATTATAGAAAATATAAAAGTGGATAACTGTGTACTTTGGAATGACTGGGGGAAATGTTTTGAATTTGGAGCTGAAACAGTAGTGGATATTATTCGTGATGTCACTATTTCGAATTGTTATATTCCTCACTTCACAATGGTGGCAATGTCTATGCAGAATGGCGATAGGGGGCACATTGAAAATGTTCGTTTTGAAAATATCTCCATTGAGGAGCCAATAAAAGAAAATGCTATGTTAAAAGATGAACCTATGGATACAAGCTGGTGGGGAAAAACGATTGGTTTAGGAATTACCGGTACTCAATGGTCTCAAGATAACATCCGGGGAAGTATAAATAACGTAAGTTTTCAGAATATTCGTCATATAGGTTCCGGTTGCACCGGAGTCGACTTGTCCGGATATGACAAAGACCATAAAGTGACCAATATAAATATAAAAGACTATTATGTGAATGGTACAAAAGTAACTAAAACGTCAAATCTCATCCATACAAATGAATTTGTATCCGGTGTTACTGTTGAATAAGGGAGTCTTTAACAGTCCCAAATATCAAAAATTTTAATCATTAATTATTATGAAAATGAAAAAAATAGTTTTTTACTTTTCAATATTTGCTGCTATTGCATTAAATTCTTGTAATAAAGAGAATGAATCTGATATATTGCCTCCTGATGCTCCGAGTATTCTGACCGGTGATTATGAAATTATAGCCAATGGCAATTGGGAAGCCGAAGATCAGGTTTATGTTTGGCATGGCGGTTCGAAGGGGTTTGTTGATGATGGAAAGTTTACGCTTTCAGATCCATCAACCTCGACTTTCAAGGGTACTTTAGCTGAATCTCTTGTTAGCGGAACCGAGTACAACTGGTATGTGGTAAGTCCTTCTGCCGAAGGTTCTCCAGCTTCATGCACTATCCCTGTATCAGAAAAATCCCAATACGGCAAGATAAAAGCTATTGCTGGCGAGAATGCTCCTTCTGTTAATATGCTTTCATTAGTAGCATTTGCTAAGGTCAATATCAAGAATACTACCAATCGGGCTATCATATTCAACTCTGCATCTCTTTCCTGTGGAAATCCCATATTTGGAAAAATGTGTGTGGATTTTACTGATGAAAAAGTAAAATACATCGACTGCCCCGCTGCATCCCAATCAGTATTGATTTCAGAAACAGAAAGTCGTTTGCCTGCAGGGGAGACTATGACATTTACTATCGCAGTAAAGCCTTTTACCGCAAATGAAGAGGTATTAAAACTCGAGCTGGATAACTTTGAACTAACTTATGCATTAAATGAAATTTCCTTTGAAGCAGGTAAAACAGTTGATGTGAATTATGAAATCAATGCTCCAGATGTTCCAGAAATTGAAGAAGGAACAGTATTAGCAGCATCAGGTACAGCCTCACCGGTAGCGGATGATCTCATTCAAGATTGGATGGCTTTTCAGTTGACTACCGGTGTTTATGAATATGTTTATAAAGGATGGCTAAATCAGGGAACATTCTTCTGTTTTGGCAAAAATAATGAGTCTATAAAGTATGTTTTCAGTGCAACAGACAATGGCGCTGAATTTGGAGAACAGGGAGGAGAGAGTGCAATGACGATTACGGAAGCATTATCCGAACCGTCAACATACAACAAATGGACTGTGACCAAAGAAGGTTATTATGAAATAGTCCTTGATTGTTATACTTCAAAACTTAAGGCAACTTATCTCTGTGATGCCGCTTCTGTATTTTCCAAAATCGAAGTAGAAAAACTCTATTTGAACGTTAAATACAATGATCAAGAACAGTTTGGAATACGTGCTGACCAAATGATTGAAATGGAAAAAACAGGAAATGGAGTATTCAAGGCCAAGGTTTCTGTTCCAGAAGACAAAATATCCGGGCAGTTCAGATGCCAAATGGATCTTGGTGGGCATTCACTTCCGGTCATTCTTCCTTCTGACAGTGATAAATCGGTTGCTGAGTGTGATGGAGGATTGGCCAAAACGCCATTTGTGCTCACGATGAATGGAACTACAAACTTTTGGCTACATACTGATACTCCGGGACATTCGTATGTGATTACCGTTGATCTTAAACAGGGATTGATTTGGGCCAACTGTGACCAGCCTTCTATAGAAGCTTCAGACATTCTTTTGTCAGGACCAGCTATTGGGTATGACTGGGGGAATTTTGCTCACATGAAGAAGACGGATAATCAATTTGTTTTTGAATTTGAAGTGGAAATATCGGGTAAAGATGAAATGTTTACCATACATCTTGATGGTGAACAAAGGTCTCTTATACCATTCAGTGGTGGAAATGAGGTGTTGAGTTTGGGCGAAAATAAATTCAAATATCGTGATGCAGCGGCTGATTGTGGATGGTTTGTTCCTAATATTCCTGCTGGGAAATATAAATTGACAGTCAATCTTCAAGATTATACATTGACTGTGACTAAAGTAAATTGAAAAAACGGTCTTTAGTCGTTTGTATAAAAGTATATGAATTGAAAAGTTTATATTCCTAACAACATTGTAGTCTGCCCTATCTGTAATGATAGGGCAGATGATAATGAGGTCGTAACTGCAAAAAAGAAATTACCGATATATTGAATGCAATAAAATGAAAAAGAAGATACAGAAAATAGTTTTTATATTCGTTTGGTTTATTACTGCAAGTGCGTCGGCTACCCCTTCATTCTCGGTATACGACCTTATGGTAGAACTGGCGGAAAGGCCTATTGGAATAGAAACCTTAGAACCGCATTTCAGTTGGAAAATATATGCACAAGAACGAAATTTTAAACAAAGTGCTTATCGTATATGTGTTGCAGATTCTCCTGTAAAATTGGAGAATGGTGATCCCAATGTATGGGACAGTGGTAAAGTTCTTTCTGACAATTCAATTTTTAATCCATTTAAAGGAAAAAAATTGTGCTCTTCAACCACCTATTATTGGAAGGTAAAGGTTTGGAATGATAAAGGAGAAGAATCCGTATGGAGTCGAGCAAATACTTTTACGACAGGACTTCTGAATGAAAATGACTGGGGGACTTCCAGTTGGATTTCAATGGAAGCAGACCAACTGAAAATAAAGGGAATTCATTATCAAAACAAGGATGCCTTGCCCGCTTCTAAAACAGGTATGTATAAAATGCCTCAGTTTCGCAAAGTATTTAAAGTAAAGAAAAATATACAGAAGGCTTTTATCTATATCTCAGGTGTAGGACATTTTGACTTATTTTTAAATGGATCCAAAGTAGGAGATCATTTTTTGGATGCAGGGTGGACTTTGTATGACAAGGAGGTCTTCTATGTTTCATTTGACGTAACAGATCTGTTGCAGAAGGAAGATAATGTTCTTGGAGTTATGCTTGGAAATGGTTTTTATAATATGCCACAAGAACGTTATTTCAAATTATTAGTATCATATGGCTCTCCCAAACTGAAATTAATACTAAAAATAACATACAATGACGGTACATCGCAGGAGATTGTTTCGGATAACTCTTGGAAAGTAACAGAGAGCCCTATCACATACTCCAGTATATATGGTGGAGAGGATTATGATGCCACTAAACAAAAACAAGGCTGGATGCAAGTAGGTTATGACGATGAAAATTGGGAAAATGCCCTTGAAGCAAACTATCATCCTAAAATGATTTCTCAACAAATAGAACCACTAAAGGTAAAAGAAGAAATTCCAGTAGTCAGATGTTATAAGAATAGTAAGGGGAATTGGATATACGATTTTGGACAGAATTTTTCGGGAATAGTCCGTCTTCATGTATCGGGGAGAAGATTCCAGAAGCTTAGTCTTGTTCCTGCCGAACTGCTAAACAAGAACAATACCGCCAATCAGACAGCTTCCGGACATCCTTTTTGTTATAATTATACATTGAGGGGGGATAGCATTGAAATTTGGCAACCGCAATTTACATATTATGGGTTTCGCTATGTAGAAGTAAAAGGTGCCGTTCCTGCGGGAGAAAGAAATCCAAGGAACCTTCCTGTTATAACCGAACTTGTAGGATTACATACAAGTTTATCTGCTTCTCAATCCGGAACTTTCTTTTGCTCCAATCCATTGTTCAACAAGATACATAACCTTATTGATTGGGCTATGCGCAGCAATATGGCCAGTGTATTAACCGATTGTCCTCACAGGGAAAAATTAGGATGGGTAGAACAGGCATACTTGATGCAATATTCATTGCAATACCGCTATAATATGTCAAGGATGTATAATAAGATTATAAAAGATATGTATCTGTCGCAGACCGAACAAGGCATGATTCCGTCCATTGCGCCTGAGTATGTGAGGTTTAAAGACGGTTTTGAGGATACACCAGAATGGGGAAGTGCTTTTATTATTTCCTCTTGGTATACATATTTATGGTATGGCGATGATAGATCGTTGAAAAAATATTATCCTATGATGAAAAAATACATGGATTACTTAGCTTCCCGCGCAAACGACAATATCATAGCATATGGATTGGGTGATTGGTTTGACATAGGTCCAGATGTTCCTGGAAATTCCCAGCTGACTTCAAATGGTTTAACCGCAACTGCAACTTATTACTATAACGCTACTATTATGCAAAAAATCGCACATTTATTGGCTCAACCGGATGACGTGGAAAAGTATGGAAGATTAGCAGTTGAAATTAAAGAGTCATTCAATCGCAGTTTTTTCAATTCTTCCACTAATACTTATGACCGTAATAGTCAGACTGCAAATTCGATAGTGCTATTTATGGGATTAGCAGATGAAACATATAAACAATCAATCATTAACAATCTGGTTTGCGATATAGAGAAACGAAATTATTCGTTAACTGCGGGTGATATCGGTTATAGATATGTATTGCAAGCTTTAGAAACCAACGGTTTGTCAGAGTTGATTTATAAGATGAATTGTAAATACAATGTACCAGGATATGGTTGGCAGTTAGCACATGGAGCAACGGCACTTACTGAATCATGGCAAGCGTTTGGATTTGTATCCAACAATCATTTTATGTTAGGACATTTGATGGAGTGGTTATATGGTGGCATAGGAGGAATACGTCAGACAGAACAATCATTGGCTTATAAAACAATACAGATTGACCCTCATGTCGTTGGAAACATCACTTCTGCATCAGCTTCTTATGAGTCACCTTATGGTCGGATTTGTAGTGAATGGAAGAAAAAGCAAGAAGGTTTCGAATTGAAAGTTTCTATTCCTGCAAATAGCGAAGCGGTGATTCTTTTACCAACGAGAAACATTGAGAATATAACAGATTATGGAGTATGTTTGCATCTGTCTAAAGATATCGTTTTTTTAGGAGTCGAAAGTAATAAAACAAAAATAAAGATTGGTTCCGGCAACTATTTGTTCTTCGTAAAAAACTGAGAAAACATGTAGTAAATCAGAGAGTACAAGCTACTCTTCATGATGCACTTGTTGTGTGGTAAATCACACAACAAGATGACTTTAGAATCATTCTCGTCAATGAACATTGAAAAGAAACTTCAAAAATAAATATATAATTAGAAAACAAATCTTATATCAGAAATAAATATGAAATTTAAAGCAATGCTATTGGGCTTGGCTTTAATGCCTGTATTGTCAGTTTTGGCACAAGTACCTGTGTATCTGAATGCAGACAAGCCTATTGAAGAGCGAGTAAAAGATGCGCTGAGTCGTATGACTCTTGAGGATAAAGTGAAGATGCTTCATGCACAGTCAAAATTCAGTTCGGCAGGCGTAGCTCGGCTTGGAATCCCCGAGATATGGGCTACCGACGGTCCTCACGGTATCCGTCCGGAAGTGTTGTGGGATGAATGGAATCAGGCCGGATGGACAAATGACTCTTGTATCGCTTACCCTGCATTAACTTGTCTTGCTGCCACATGGAATCCGGAAATGTCTCATCTCTATGGAAAAAGTGTAGGTGAAGAGGCTCGCTACCGCAAGAAAGATATCTTGTTAGGACCCGGTGTGAACATCTATCGTACTCCTCTGAATGGGCGTAATTTTGAATATATGGGTGAAGATCCGTACCTGTCCGCCACTATGGTAGTTCCTTATATCAAAGGAGTACAGGAAAATGGTGTAGCCGCTTGTGTGAAACATTACGCTTTGAATAATCAGGAAACCAATCGGCACACTACTAATGTATATCTGAGCGACCGTTCCCTTTATGAGATATACCTACCTGCGTTCCAAGCCGCTGTTCAAGAAGGTGGAGCATGGGCAATTATGGGTTCTTATAATCTTTATCAAGGAGAACATGCTTGCCACAACAAACGTCTACTTAAAGATATTCTTCGTGACGAATGGAACTTTGACGGTGTGGTTGTATCCGATTGGGGCGGAGTACACAGTACGGAACAAGCTGTTTACAATGGCTTGGATCTCGAATTCGGGACTTGGACAGACGGTCTGTCAAACGGTACACGAAATGCTTATGATAATTATTTTCTTGCTTTCCCTTACTTGAAGCTGATAAAAGAGGGCAAGATTGAAACAAAGGAACTGGACGAAAAAGTAAGCAATATTCTCCGACTGATTTTTCGGACTTCAATGGCTTCACATAAACCATTCGGTTCTTTAGGTTCTCCTGACCACGGGAAGGTCAGTCGTAAAATAGCTGAAGAGGGAATCGTTCTTTTACAGAACAACAACAATATACTGCCTATCGATTTGAATAAAACAAAGAAAATAGCCGTTGTTGGTGAGAATGCAATCAAGATGATGACAGTGGGTGGTGGTAGTTCTTCCTTGAAAGTAAAATATGAGATTTCTCCGCTGGACGGATTGAGAAACCGTGTGGGAGATAAAGCGGAAGTGGTTTATGCACGTGGATATGTAGGAGATTCATCGAGTGAATTAAATGGAGTAACAACAGGACAGAACTTGAAAGACGACCGTTCGGAAGACGAACTTCTCGCTGAGGCTCTGCAAATGGCCGAAAACGCGGATTATGTTATTTTCTTCGGTGGGCTAAATAAGAGTGAAGGACAAGATTGTGAAGGTTCAGACCGTATTTCTTTGGGATTGCCATATGCGCAAGACAGAGTAATCCGTGAATTGGCTCAGATTAATAAGAATTTGATTTTTGTCAATATTTCCGGTAATGCAGTAGCCATGCCTTGGGTGAACGAAGTTCCCGCCATTGTTCAAGGCTGGTTTTTGGGTTCGGAAGCCGGAACGGCCCTCGCTTCTGTATTAATCGGAGATATTAATCCTTCCGGTAAGTTACCTTTTACTTTTCCCGTAAAATTGGATGATGTAGGTGCTCATAAATTAGGCGAATATCCAGGCAATAAAAAAGAATTGGTAACCAAGCATCAAGGTGACACAATAAACGAAACGTACCATGAAGGCATCTTTGTAGGTTACCGTTGGGCGGATAAAGAAAAAATCAAGCCATTGTTTCCGTTTGGACACGGATTAAGCTACACCACTTTTACTTATAGCAAACCTGCTGCGGACAAGAAAACAATGACCGCCGATGATACGATTTCGTTTACCGTCAACATAAAAAATACAGGAACCTATGAAGGTCAGGAAATTGTTCAGCTTTATATCAGCGATAAAAAATCTTCCCTGCCGCGTCCGTTGAAGGAGCTGAAAGCTTTCCAAAAAGTTAAATTGGCTCCGGGAGAAGAGAAATCGGTAACACTGACGATTGATAAAAAAGCGTTGAGTTTCTTTGATGATGCAAGACATGAATGGGTAGCCGAACCTGGTAAGTTTGAAGCGATGATTGGGAGTTCCTCCCGGAATATCAAAGGAACAATAGTATTTGAATTAAAATAAAACATTATTAAAATACAATATACTATGCGTCAATTATTAACTGCAATATTTATTTTCACATTTTCTCTCTTTATAAATGCCCAACAGCAATCGCTTGAAGACATACGAAATGTACGTTTATTCATTAAAGAACATATGGGACATACTGTAAAAGAGTGTAAAAAGGATACATTGGGATATATTGCTTTGCCAAAACCCTATAGTGTTCCAAGTTTGAGTGGTGCATTTCAGCAAGATATGTATTATTGGGATACATATTTTACCAATATAGGGTTGATATTGGATGATGACTTTGAGCAGGCATTGAATAATGTAGATAACATCCTTTACTTAATAGATAAGTTTGGATTTATGCCTAATGGTTCTAATGTTTCATATTTGAATCGTTCACAACCACCATTTGCCAGTATGATGGTTCGGGATATTTACGAAAAGAGCAGGGATAAAATATGGTTGGAATCTGCCTGTAGAATATTAGAAAAAGAGTACACATTCTGGATGACTCAACGAATTACACCTACAGGACTAAACCGATATTCGAACAGTGCAACAAGAGATGAACTGGTTTCATTTTATGAATATATGAGAACACGTTTCACTGACTTGCCTGTTTTAACAGATTCTTTGAAGTTATTGAAACAATCTTCTCATTTAATTGCAGAAGCGGAGTCCGGTTGGGATTTTTCCCCTCGTTTTGATTTTCGTTGTGAAGATTTTAATCCTGTGGATTTAAATGCAAATCTCTATTTATATGAACAGAATTTTGCTTTTTTCTATAAAGAATTGAAAAAGAAAGGTTCAAACAAATGGTTGGATGCAGCCCAAAAAAGGAAAAATCTGTTGAATAAATATTGTTACAACTCTCAAGACGGCTGTTTTTATGATTATGACTTTATAAACGATCGACTAAGCCCCATATATTCTGCGGCTGTTTTTAATTTACTTTGGGCAGAGGTCTTAACCAAACATCAAGCTAAGAATGTGGTTGTTCATCTTCAAAGATTAGAATATCCTTGGGGCATTGTCGCTTGCGAACAAGGGAAACGCAAGAGAACCTATCAGTGGGATTTTCCTAATGCATGGGCGAGTTTTAATCTTTTATCAATAAATGGTCTGGACCGCTATGGATTTAAAAAAGAAGCTCGTCGCATAGCTCAGAAATATGTTAGTAGTATTGTTAAGATTTACCAATCTTCAGGTAATCTATGGGAGAAATATAACGCTGAATTAGGAAATTTGGAAGTGAACAATGAATACGAAATGCCTCCATTTATGGGGTGGACAGCCGGTGCTTTTATCTACGCATCTGATTATCTGATTAAATAAGAAAAATAAAAACACATATAAGAGCCTGTTTAAATTTTCCTGAGATTATGTTAGATAGACTTTACCGACCTGTTTTTATTCGTCACATAGTCTCCGTCATGCTCCTCACAACAA
>ERZ778503.198-NODE-198-length-50188-cov-9.386592_pt1 | contig 50188 bp, 45 predicted proteins | sample MGYA00510047_ERZ778503 | MGnify/ENA primary metagenome ERZ778503 (study PRJEB29527, sample SAMN07138965) | mouse gut metagenome | material: feces | host: mouse | place: China:Nanjing | collected 2016-01-25 ... | reverse complement strand
GAAAAACGGATGGTATTGCGATAGGTGTGAAACAGTAAGGATCCGGCAACACTTGACACAAAAGATACACAAACAAGTTTGCAAAGCATCCAGTTGGTTATTGGGATATGTGCCATATAATGAATTACGGCATAAGCGACTAATGAACATAATACAGATATTACCGTATCAATACCCAAAATTACCCAATAGCTAAAATAGTTTTTGCGGGCATATTGTACTATACCCTTTAATGTCTTTTCCATTGTAGTATAAACGAATAAAATTACGTATCAGAGATGCAATCAGAAATTAAAATCAAGGCTTCACCGGTTCTACATACCCCATTGGCATGTCAGCACAAGCACATCCAAGCATATTCAGACGAACGGCAATCTTACTCTTGCCGTCGACATTGACAAGTTCACCCACAAGTCCCGTCAAAGGACCTTTGATGACGCGAACCTTTTCACCACGTGCCAAAGGAGCACTATTCATGGAAATGACATCTTCTGAATAATCAAGCATAAAACGGAAACGAGCCATCTGATCATCAGGGATTACAGTCGGACTGCTCTCACCACGCATTACCATATACCGACTTACTGTAGAAAAGGAAAGAACTTCTTTGCGTTCTTTTGCATCAGCGTGTACAAACACCATCATTGGAAGCAAGACTGACTCGACTACTTTACGACGGTCACTCCACTGATGAACTTCCTGTTGAACCGGAACAAAACTCTCAATCCCCATCTTAGATAAATGTTCCGAGACTTTCTTTTCGTGATGCATGCGAACCAAAGCTACATACCAGCGTTTAGAGTGTGCTACGCCTTCCCCTGTCCCATTGCTAGGCCCAGCAATTACTGATTTTCTCTTCGTTAAAATCATGTTTTTTTACCCCATATTTGTCCGTTACTTCTTAGGTAACGGATTTAATTTTGGGACAAAGATAGACAAAAACATAGATAGCATACAAATATTTCTTCACTTTTTTTAGTTTTATCTGAAACATAGGGCAAAAAACTATCCGAACATGAAATCGTAAATTTTTCATGTTCAATCATTTTTATTGCCTAATCCGAAGAGTCTTCTCGTTGATTATTAGACAATTTCATCTTTTCTCCCCTGTCTATTCGTGTAATTTTCTTTTTCATTGTTGTATGTGACTTATCCGTTACCTAAGAAGTAACAGCTGATTAATATCACTGATTACCAATATATTACACTATAATTATCTGCTAGTGCAGTAGTTCCTTACGTAAGATAAATTCCCTTTATTTACCTTTGTACGTTCTTCAAGTCCGAAGCCTTTCAAGTAGATTTGTGTGGTTTTTATAGATTTATGCCCCAATGATTCACTAATCATTTCAATTGAGACTCCCCGGTATTTGGCGGTAGTAGCCCAGGAATGCCGGAGCGTATAGGAAGAAACCGGAGATTTCAGATGCAACGCTCTTGCCAAATCCTTTAAATTACTATTAAACCGGCGGAGAGCGGACTGATATTCCCGGAAAGCACGCTCATCTTTCCGTCTCTTGTCGCCACGGAGAATATCAAACAGATAATCCGGGCAATCGGGCAAAGAATCCTGCTTGTTCCGTAGTTGCTCAATCATCTCCCTTGCGCTGTCCAACACCTCCACGCTCATGGGAGTCTTGGTCTTGACACGGTTATAACGCAGCACATTGCTGTCCAAAGACGACTTCTCCAGGTGAGCCAAGTCGGCGAACGACATTCCGCAAAACTGAAACATCAGGGCGGCAATGGCTTGCGTACGACGTAAACGTTCCGACTTCGGGTCTTCATACAGAAGTTTGTGCAGTTCGTCAATCGGCAACGCTTTTTTCTGACGGACATCGACCCCCGTATAGACATCACCGAACAGTCGCGGCACGTAAGGGGTATTCCCAGCTTCCACTCCCCGATTGTAAATGCTACGGAGCATACGCATATACGTAGAAATCGTATTGGGCTTCAAGCCACACTCATAAAGATACTGCCCGTAGCATCGTAAACGTCCACGGGTGACTTGTCTGAACGACACATTGGACATGCCGCAGAATTTGCTGAAAGAAAAGAGGGCGTTTTTATAAACATGCGCCGTGGAATGGCGCCCCTCCTCTCGCAAACGACCGATGTAGAGCTCTCCACACCGGCTAAATCCATTTTTACTTGTCATTTGCATCACTAGTTATTTTATATATATACCATTTGGCAAGCGGCAAAAAAACAAATCTTTTCGCAGCTTTATCGCACACTTGCCAAAGTATGTTTCAATATTTAATATTTTTAACTAAAGTAAAAATTAGCAAATTATAACTAGTAAAAAGACACCCAAAAGAGAAGCGAAAACTCGAGTAAAAAACAATGTCCAAAATCGGAAAAAGAGTGGCGACAGATGTAAGAAAACGGAAATCATCAGCAGAGATGAACTGGAAAAAAGAGGTGGGCTGACCGGAGATGAAACGGCACTTTTCACGGTATATCTGCAAAAATTTGACAAGGGAGATGTCCATATGAAATACTCCAAAAAGCTAAAAGATTTAGCCAAACACATCCATGAAAAAGAGCACTTGTACGTCCCAAAGCAAGGTGGGTATAAGTTAATGGAAGTCAGCAGTATAGAAACAGAGTTATCCGTAATCAGAGGAGTTCTCCGGGAGCAGCGGGAAGAGAAGGAAAGACAGGCTAAAGAGAAAGGTTCTAATAAGTTTTTACAAAAATAATTGTGCGATTGAGATGCAAACTCTACTTTTGCCATCGTTTTCCGCCGGCTGAAAAACAGTAAACTTTTACCAGAAAAATAGTGACGCTATCCGGTCGCGATGGCGTCACTATGAGACGAGGATAGTGACGCTATATCTGCAGCATACCGTCACTATCCCGAAAGGGAGAAGTTTATGCAATAAACACGAGTGGTCAAATTTAAAAATTTTAGACAATGAAAAAATATTGTAAAAGAAAAAAGTCTGAGGACTACATGTCAATATGGAAAAAACGTATTGCCGCCGAAAAAGGAATTTCGGAAATATGTGCGGAAAGAATCGTACTGAAGTGTATGGGACTGGTAAAGCGCATGCTATATGGAAATGTAATGATAGCTTTTCAGAAACAAGACGGAACATTCTGCCTGGAAAAAGGCACGCTGGTGGGATACGAAAAATTCTTTCATCGGGAGTTCAAGTTAACAGTAAAGCAGGAGTCTGTTGTCTACTGGAGTGAAGAACAACAAGGATGGAGAAGATTCAGAATCAGTAACCTGATGGATTGGAAAGCAATCGTTTAATTTATAGTAAAAAAACATTAAACCATGAGTATAATAAACAAAGGAATCTCCTATTTCCCTACCCCAGCCAACTTTTTCGATGAAGAAACTATAGAATTGCTGGAAGCAAAATTTGGCGTTTTAGCCTCTTATGTCGTTCTGCGATTACTTTGCAAAATCTATAAAGAGGGATATTACATCTCCTGGGGAAAAGAACAAAGCCTGATTTTCGTCCGTAAAGTGGGTGGCGGGATTAATGAGGAAATGATGGTAAAGATTATGGAACTGCTATTGGAAAAGGGATTTTTCCATAAGGAGACTTACGAGCAATATGGTGTACTGACCTCGGAACGGATTCAGGAAGTATGGTTCGAAGCGACTATACAGCGGAAAATTGACTTTTCCCAATTACCTTATATATTAGAAACAAAAAGGAGAAAAGGGAAACAAAAGGAGGTGACGAACAATGAAAATGCAGACATTTCTTCGACTCAAGAGGGCGTGAATCCGGAAAATGAGGACATTTACGGACAAACTAAACTAAAGCAAACTAAACTAAATCCTGAGGAAGAAGAAAGAAACGATGCTTCGTTTGAAATTCCGGAGTATGCCTACAATCAGGCTACGCACAACATAGCCGGGCTGATAGAAAGCCTGAAATGCCACAAAGTGACGAATCCGAAAGAGAGACAGACGATTCTCCGGATGTCGGATTATGGCAGGAAAGGTACTCAGGTGTGGAAACTGCTTTCCAATACGTCCTGGAGCAAAATCGGAGCGCCGGGGAAATATATCATTGCGGCGTTAGCCGGCGGACGGAAACAAGCCGGATGATAAAAAGCTGATAAAAAAGGTACGAAAAATCTGTGCTTTTCACAAATTCTTCGTACCTTTACACTCCGGTAAAACAAGTTCTATCCACATAAAATATAACAAAATGGAAAACAGTAGTTTAGTAACCATTGCCGAACATTCTAAAGAAAAAATCCTCTACATGCTCGAAATGGCGAAGCAGTTTGAAATGAACCCCAACCGCCGGTTATTGCAAGGAAAGGTTGTAGCAACCCTGTTCTTCGAGCCTTCCACCCGCACCCGCCTGAGTTTTGAAACAGCTGCCAACCGTCTCGGCGCACGGGTTATCGGATTCACTGACCCCAAAGCAACCAGTTCTTCCAAGGGGGAAACACTCAAAGACACGATTATGATGGTGAGCAACTATGCGGACATTATCGTCATGCGCCATTATCTCGAAGGAGCGGCACGATATGCCAGCGAAGTGGCTCCGGTGCCTATTGTCAATGCAGGAGACGGAGCCAACCAGCATCCGTCGCAAACCATGCTCGACCTCTACTCTATCTACAAGACACAAGGTACGCTGGAGAACCTGAATATTTTCCTGGTAGGCGATTTGAAATACGGACGTACTGTACATTCACTCTTGATGGCAATGCGCCACTTTAATCCCACTTTCCATTTCATCGCCCCCGAAGAGCTGAAAATGCCGGAAGAGTACAAACTCTATTGCAAGACTCACCAAATAAAATATGTTGAACATACGGACTTCTCCGAAGAGATTATCGCTGATGCCGATATCCTGTATATGACCCGTGTGCAACGCGAGCGTTTCACCGACCTGATGGAATATGAACGGGTGAAGAACGTGTATATTCTCCGCAACAAGATGCTGGAAAATACCCGTCCGAACCTGCGCATTCTGCACCCGCTGCCACGTGTCAACGAGATTGCATATGACGTGGACGATAATCCGAAAGCATACTACTTCCAACAGGCACAAAACGGCTTGTATGCCCGCGAAGCAATTCTTTGCGATGTGTTAGGTATCACATTAGATGACGTTAAAAATGATATTTTATTATGAGCGAAAATAAACAAGAACTGCAAGTGGCCGCCCTTAAGAACGGGACGGTGATTGACCATATTCCATCTGAAAAGCTCTTCACCGTAGTGCAACTGCTTGGCGTAGAACAGATGAAAAGCAATATCACTATCGGATTCAATCTCGAAAGCAAGAAACTGGGCAAGAAAGGCATCATCAAGATTGCGGACAAGTTTTTCTGTGATGAAGAGATTAACCGTATTTCAGTGGTTGCGCCTCATGTCAAACTGAATATCATCCGTGATTACGAGGTAGTGGAAAAGAAGGAAGTACAGATGCCAGACGAGCTTCGCGGAATCGTGAAATGCGCCAATCCGAAATGTATCACGAACAATGAGCCGATGGCTACGCTATTCCACGTGATAGACAAGGAGAATTGCATCGTGAAATGCCATTATTGCGAAAAAGAACAGAAACGTGAAGAAATTACCATCTTCTGAATTCTTTGATTCCTCATTTTTAAATCTTTATCGAAATTGAAACAGGACTGGAAACCAGGAACGATGATTTATCCGCTGCCGGCTGTACTAGTCAGCTGCGGAAAAGAAGAAAGTGAATATAACATTATCACTGTGGCATGGACGGGTACGATTTGCACAAACCCGCCCATGTGCTATATATCCGTACGACCGGAACGACATTCTTATGAGATTATCAAACGGAATATGGAATTCGTTATCAACCTGACAACCAAAGACATGGCTTTTGCCACCGACTGGTGCGGGGTTCGTTCGGGACGCGATTATCATAAATTCGAAGAGATGAAACTCACTCCGGGACGGTGTACTGTGGTCAATGCACCGCTCATCGAGGAGTCTCCCCTTTGCATCGAATGCCGCGTGAAGGAAATTGTCTCTCTCGGTTCGCATGATATGTTCATAGCAGATGTGGTGAATGTACGCGCCGACGACCGGAACCTGAATCCCGAAACCGGAAAACTCGAACTGGCGGAAGCCAATCCGTTGGTATACGTACATGGCGGGTATTATGAGTTGGGAGAGAAAATCGGAAAGTTCGGATGGAGTGTAGAAAAGAAAAAGACATAAACTAAGGACGATATAGCCATGAATATGCTGCGCAAAATCTTTCTTTTCGGTTCGTTATCTGTAGCCAGCATGGCTTTCGGGCAGAACTTTAACACAGATAGGGTAGACCGCCCCAATACGAAGAAAATAAATTTCGGTATCAAGGCGGGATTCAACTCGTCCATGTTCATGGTATCTGAATTGAAGATTAAGGATGTGACGATTGACGAGGTGCAGAATAACTATAAAATCGGTTATTTCGGAGCCCTTTTTATGCGCATCAATATGAAGAAGCACTTCATTCAGCCGGAAGTATCGTACAATGTGACCAAATGCGAGATTACTTTTGACAAGCTGGGCTCGCAGCATCCCGACATCGAGCCGGATTATGCCTCGGTGCAGTCCGTACTGCATAGTATCGACTTCCCTATCTTGTACGGGTATAATGTGGTGAAGAAAGGGCCATATGGGATGTCTATCTTCGCAGGGCCGAAACTCCGCTATTTATGGGGGAAGCAGAACGAAATCACTTTCAAGAACTTCGACCAGAAAGGTATTCATGAGAAATTGTATCCATTTAATATCAGTGCGGTGATTGGCATCGGCGTCAATATTTCCCGTATCTTCTTCGATTTCCGCTATGAACAAGGAGTGGGAAATATTTCCAAGTCCATCGTGTATGACAATATCAATTCCGACGGTAGTACGGGAGTCAGCCATATCACTTTCCGCCGTCGCGACAGCGCGTTAAGTTTTTCGTTGGGATTCTTCCTTTAGAAATAAAATATCATTAAATCCCGCTTTTCGCTAACATTTTTCTTGCACTTCCTTCATTCTTTATTTATTTTCATTAACTTTGTACGCTTGAAACAGGTATCTCGAATTAGAAATTTAATCTTACTTATAAAAGAATGAAAAGAGACGACATCATTTTCGACATCATCGAAAAAGAGCATCAACGTCAGCTGAAAGGTATCGAGCTGATTGCATCAGAAAACTTTGTGAGTGACCAGGTAATGCAGGCAATGGGTTCTTGCCTGACCAACAAGTACGCAGAAGGTTATCCGGGCAAACGCTACTATGGTGGTTGTGAGGTTGTGGACCAAAGCGAACAAATCGCTATCGACCGCCTGAAAGAAATTTTCGGAGCCGAATGGGCAAACGTACAGCCGCACTCAGGAGCGCAAGCTAACGCAGCGGTTTTCCTGGCCGTCCTGAATCCGGGCGACAAATTCATGGGATTGAACCTTGCACACGGCGGACACCTTTCCCACGGTTCATTGGTGAACACTTCGGGCATCATCTATACTCCTTGCGAATATAACCTGAATCAGGAAACAGGACGCGTTGATTACGACCAGATGGAAGAAGTCGCTCTTCGTGAGAAACCAAAATTGATTATCGGTGGCGGTTCTGCATACTCTCGTGAATGGGATTACAAACGCATGCGTGAAATCGCTGACAAAGTAGGCGCTATCCTGATGATTGACATGGCTCACCCTGCCGGCCTGATTGCTGCCGGAGTACTTGAAAACCCGGTAAAATATGCACATATCGTCACTTCTACTACACATAAAACACTTCGCGGACCTCGGGGTGGTGTCATCATGATGGGCAAGGATTTCCCCAATCCATGGGGTAAGAAAACTCCGAAAGGTGAAATCAAAATGATGTCTCAATTGTTGGATTCTGCCGTATTCCCCGGCATCCAAGGCGGACCGCTGGAACACGTGATTGCTGCCAAGGCAGTAGCTTTCGGTGAAATCCTGCAACCTGAATTCAAGGAATATGCAAAACAGGTGCAGAAAAATGCGGCTGTACTTGCACAGGCTCTCGTAGACCGTGGCTTTACCATCGTTTCCGGCGGTACAGACAACCACTCTATGTTGGTCGACCTACGTAGCAAATATCCTGATTTGACAGGTAAGGTAGCGGAAAAAGCATTGGTTTCTGCTGATATTACCGTTAACAAGAATATGGTTCCGTTTGACAGCCGTTCGGCTTTCCAGACTTCCGGTATCCGTCTGGGTACTCCTGCCATCACGACTCGTGGAGCTAAGGAAGACTTGATGCTCGAAATCGCTGAAATGATTGAGACTGTATTGTCTAACGTAGAAAATGAGGAAGTTATTGCACAAGTACGTGCACGTGTCAATGAGACAATGAAGAAATATCCTCTTTTTGCTTACTAAAACACAATTTTAAAGCTAGTAATTGTAAACTGTTATTAGCCTAATTCCCATTTAAGGTCTGCTCTTTTACGAAAGGAGCAGGCCTTTTTTTTATTTATTAACGTTCCCGTTCGAACCATCTGTCCGGTATTTCGTTTTTCTTACTATAAAAGAAATATATGATGCCATATATCACCCACACAAGTACGAATTCAACCGTACAGTGTGCAAGAAGAGAAAACAGAAGCGCACTGGACTCTATATACAGTCATCCCCGTCTTTCCACATTCATTTTATAGGGAAAGACGGGGATTTATTTTTACCAGCGTAGCGCCAGGACAAATGTTCTTTAAGCGTATACTTAAGTATAATCAGCTCAATCCTTCTATTTCTCCATCCACAATATCGATATGCAATGCTTGCGGTTCTTTAGGCAATCCCGGCATACGAAGAATTTCTCCGGCAATGGCTACAATCATTTCAGCTCCGTTATTGATTACAATATCTTTAATATGGAACTCGAAGTTGTTCACTGCGCCATAAATCTTAGGATCGGCAGAGAATGAATACTGTGTCTTAGCAATACAAACCGGGTAATGAGTGATGCCCATTTTCTCGATCTGTTTGATACGGTTGCGTGCAATACTGCTGTAAGTAATTACGCTGGCTCCGTAAAGATTAGTAGCCACCTTTTCAATCTTCTGCTGTATATTATCTTCTTCCTTATATGTATAACGCAAAGGTTCGGACGGGTGATTTTCGATTGTATCTACTACCAGACGGGCCATGTCTACTGCCCCCTCTCCTCCTTCAGTGAACGCATTGTTGATGGTAAAACCGACTCCCAACTGTTCGCAATGTTCACGCAGTAATTCCATTTCTTCATCGGTGTCGGACGCAAACTTATTGAAAGCTACGATAACCGTCTGACCGAATGAACGAAGATTACGAACGTGCTTGTCGAGGTTGCGCAATCCTTCTTTTAATCCTTCCATATTTGGTTCTTTGATACGGTCGAGACTGACACCTCCGTGCATCTTCAATCCTTGTGCCGTAGCGACAATCACAGTGAGACGCGGTTGGAGCCCACTCTTGCGACATTTGATATTGTAGAACTTCTCTGCACCAAGATCGGCACCGAATCCGGCTTCTGTAATTACATAATCGCCGAAAGACATTGCCAATTTAGTGGCCAGAATAGAGTTACAACCATGTGCGATATTAGCAAACGGACCGCCATGCACAAAAGCTGCAGTTCCTTCGGTAGTCTGCACCAGATTAGGATGGATGGCATCTTTCAGCAACACAGTGATAGCTCCTGCCACTCCCAGATCTTTTACGGTAAAAGGCTGGTCGTCATAAGTGAAGCCCAACAGGATGTTTTCAATACGGCGACGGAGGTCGTTCACGTCTTTAGAAAGGCAAAGAATCGCCATAATCTCCGAAGCAGGAGTTATATCGAAACCGGACTCTTGGGTAATCCCGTTGGATTTAGGTCCGAGACCGACAACGATACTACGCAACGAACGGTCATTCACATCAAGCACTCTCCGCCAAAGGATTTCTTTCAATCCGAAACCTTTTGCCTGGTTCTGATAGAGATAATTGTCAAGCAAGGCAGAAATCATGTTATGGGCAGAGGTGATGGCATGAAAATCCCCTGTGAAGTGGAGGTTAATCTTGTCCATCGGAAGCACTTGCGCATATCCGCCACCGGCCGCTCCTCCCTTCATACCGAAACAAGGACCGAGAGACGGTTCGCGAAGCGCAACAATCGCCTTCTTTCCTATTTTATTCAATCCCAAAGCAAGACCGATAGATACGGTAGTTTTGCCGATACCCGCTTTGGTTGCCGTAATGGCAGTGACCAGGATGAGATTACTTTTCTTTACTTTCTCTTCATCAATCAGTTGTTCGGGAATCTTTGCGATATAGCGACCATAATTTTCCACTTCCTCGCGAGGGATTCCGACGCTTTCGGCAACCTGCTTTATTTTCTTCAGCTCAATGCCACGAGCTATTTCTATGTCTGATTTCATACAGAATATGGTTGGTTTTATTTTGAAAATGCAAAAGTAACAAATCTGCGTCGAGTAACAAACTCTTTCCGCACAATAACTGTTGGATTTCGGTTGGGCAGGATCAAAATAAGGAAGTTTTCTTCAAGAACGGTAACCGGCGTACTTCTTGTAGGAGCATTGGTGGGACAATTGAATATTACCGTAGACGGCCCGATGAAAGCCGTATTTTTTCTGCTCTTTTTATTTGCCGTAGGCTATAAGGTAGGCCCGCAATTCTTTCGCGGGCTGAAAAAAGATGGGTTACCACAAGTGGGATTCGCCGTGCTGATGTGTATTGTCAGCCTGATATCCCCGTGGATACTGGCCAAAATCATGGGGTATCATGTGGGGGAAGCTGCCGGATTACTGGCGGGTTCACAGACTATTTCAGCCGTTATCGGTGTGGCAAGCGACACAATCAATCAGTTGGGTATCAGCGAAGCGCAGAAGGCTACGTATATCAATGCCATTCCGGTGGCTTACGCCGTGACTTATATTTTCGGTACGGCAGGCTCGGCATGGCTCTTGGCTTCCCTAGGCCCGAAGATGCTGGGTGGACTGGACAAGGTAAAGGCGGATTGCAAAGCATTGGAAGCACAAATGGGGACTTCGGAAGTAGATGAACCGGGATTCTCTCCTGCCCTTCGTCCCGTGGTGGAACGGGTTCGCCAGCAGGGAGTTGTAAAGGAAGTCAGTCTTGACATGATTCTCCAACCGGGCGATGAAGTAGTATTGAGCGGACGACGAGAGTTCGTTATCGGTGAAGAAGATTGGATCGGGCCGGAAGTGGTGGATGCACAGTTACTCGATTTTCCGGCGGAGACGTTGCCGGTCATGGTTACTCACCGGACTTTCGCGGGAGAAAAGATTGCGACGATCCGGGCACAGAAATTCATGCATGGTGTCAGCATCCGCAGCATCAAGCGTGCAGGTATCAATGTTCCTGTACTTGCGCAGACGGTGGTGGTTTCGCTGGCCCGAAATGGAGTGTCCGCGTATCGCTTGCCAATCTGAATGAAAACGATTATGTTAGAATCGGGCAGAGCATCAAGCGGGTACTGGAAGAGTATGCCGAAACTTGGAAAGCATCCGTATCATAAGTTTATTTAAAACGGGAAGTATCAATTTCTTCCCGTTTTTTCTCTTTATATCCGCCGAATTTATAGTTGAAAGAAATGCCGAACTCACGTGTTGTTCTCATATAATGGTTCTTCACGTTCTGATTGCCGAAACGGATGCGTGTGGAAATGGTAGAGGTATTGAATATGTCATCGCATTTCAGTGTGAGTTGCGCCTTGCCCTTGGCGAAAGTATAACGCAGTGCTGTATTCAGGTTTCCCGAACGGGGAAGGTCGAATGTTCCCTGTATCATTTTGTTTTGATAAAAGCCGGTCAGGGTCAGCTTCAAATCCGGTTTGGTGGAGAGGGTGAAGGTATTATTCATGGTCAGCACAAATGTATAGAGTTTGCGGTCGAACGAAATATCCCAAAAATCGCTGTCCTTTTGGTGGTAACGAAGTCCGACTGCCGTCAGGCGGGAATCCAGCCAATTCTTTATTTTAAACGGAACGGCCATCATAATTCCTGCCTGTTCTGAAAAGTCGAAGTTGAGAAATTTATAGATTTCTACCAGGCGGTCGGGAGATTGGTAAAGGGTCTGCATCTCATTATTTTTCGTATAGCTGCAATAGGCGGAAAAGACGTATTTGCCTTTTAAGATATAGCTAAGTGTCGTTTCATAATTCGCGGCGGGTTTGAGCAGGGGATTGCCCTGGATTTCGGAATAAGCGCCCATATAAGAGGTGGCATTCTGTACGCTCCAATATTCGGGGTATTCCTTATCGCTGCTTAATGAGAGTTGCAGCATGTGTCCGGCGGCGGGAGTATAAGTAAGGTTGGCAACCGGGTAGAAGCTCCATTCATTCCAAATGTCCGTATGATATTGTTCGGCCGCTAAAGAGATATCCGCCGAGAATTTCTGCCCGAAGCTTTTGCTTAGGCCGGCGTAGAAGTTGAGGGTTTGTTCACGGCGGCGGGACTGCATGTTATTGTCAGGCAGCAGGGTTTCAGTTCCGGGTTCGTAGTATCTTTGGAAGCTATGGTCTAAGGCGGTCGTGTATGCCATACCATAGTTCAACCCCCAGTCCTTGCCCAAGGTATGTTCTTGTCCGGCATAGAAACGCCATTGGTTGATTCGCTGGTTATCCCGGCTTAGGAAGTTCATGGTTTCATTTCCCAGCGTACTGTATAGAAGTTGACTGCCGGGAGAACGGTAATAGGTAAATTCCACGCCGGCTTTCAGGCCGAACGGGGTTTGATAGTCGAGTTTCGTGTTATGGAGCTGATTGTCCGCGTGCGAGTTTGTCAATGAGTTTTGTGCGCCGGTCACTGTGGCATTATGTTTGGAGTCTGTAAAGGCTGTTGTATATACAAGGCTGAGCAGATGTTGGTCTGTAAAGGCATAATCCATTCCGAGACGTATCTGATGGCTGTTGTTACGGGAGATTGTGTTTTCATACATATCCATCTGATGTGTTGAACCGTCGGCAAGCGTGTGAAGCGCTTCTTTGTCCGTCTCTCTCCGGTCGCGGTCGTAAGAGTAAGAGTAAAGAAGGTCAGCAGAGAATTTACGGCCGGAATAAAGAAGGCTTCCACGCTCTGCCAAGGATTCGAAATGGTTTTGATTAAAAGCGGTATAGAGTTCTCCCTGAAGGGAAGGTTCGTGTCCTGTGCCTGAAGCCAGTACTAGGTTTATCATAGCACCCCGGACTTGGTAACGTGCCGGAGCGGAGTACATCACTTCCGCCTTTTCGATCCGGCTGACGGGGATTGATTTCAATAATGCGTTTAATTGTCCGGTAGACAGGGTGGTCACTTTTCCATTGATAACGACGGTTACTTCCTGACCGCCCAGCATCAGTCCTTCCCCCAAGTCCATGACTCCCGGAAGGTTTTTCACGGCGTCATAGGCATTGTCTACGGGCAGGTTGCCTAGCAGTCTCGGAAGGTCATAGACCAGTTTTCCCTGTTCCGCCTTAACGATGGGGCGTTCGCCGGTTATCATTACTTCGGGCAGTTCTTTGAATATGCTGTCGATGTAAGCTATATTTTTCACGCTATCCGCAGGGGCTTGCATTTGCTGTTCCTGCTGTGCCGCTACCGGCATCCATGCGCAGACGCAAAGCGGAAGTAGTAAACTGATTCGTTTCATTTCGTATTTCATTAATTTTGGTACTCTGCAAAATACGGCAGAAAAAGCGAGACTTTGCGTTATCGCCCGCTTATCTAGTGTTATTTAGTCTTATCAAAGAGAAGGGATATAATTGTTTCCTCTTATCTTTGCGGGTATGAAATTACCATTGAAACATATCGTTATTCTAGTCATTTGCTCGTTAGCGGGTATCTTTGTCTATCAGGCTTATTGGTTGACAGGGCTTTACCGGACTATGAAGCAGGATATGGAAAATACCATCAGGGATGCCATGCGTACGAGTGACTTCAACGAGATAGTGCTCCGGGTGAATGAACTTCAGAAGGATAATGTGGAGCATGGCTCGGTGACGGTGTCTGCCGGATATGGCGCGGACGGTAATTCATTAGTGACAAGTCAGACGATTTCTTATACGGACAGTACTTATAAGGATACGCTACATTCACGGACGGAGACAATAGCCGACACGGTAAGGACGGATACAGGAAGTGACGAAGCACGGGCAGTTGCGTCCAGTGAAAGCGGACTGGACGTTTTATTGAAGAAGCAGGATTCTTTGAAGGAACTGCTGCTTAGTATTCAGCAAGGTATCCATGCGGGAGTAGATACGTATATCGACATTAACCTGCAACGATATGACAGTCTGCTCAACAATGTGCTGAAGGAACATGAACTTGAAATTCCGCATCATACTTTATTGATTCATACCGGAAGGAATGCGGATTCCACCGTTATGTATATTGATACTGTCGGTATGGCGGGAGACAGCAGTTACATCCCTACTCCACGGGCGGTTCGTTACGATTACGACTTTAACATGAGTCGCAGTCAGCGTTACCAGCTTGTCTTTGAACCTGTCGATTCACTGGTATGGAAACATATGACGGGAATTCTGACTACTTCTTTCATTATTCTACTTATTTTAGGATTCTCCTTTTGGTTTCTTATCCGGACGCTACTCCGGCAAAAGACATTGGAAGAAATAAAAAGTGATTTTACCAATAATATCACGCATGAACTGAAAACGCCGATTGCGGTGGCTTACGCGGCGAATGATGCGTTACTCAATTTTAATCAGGCGGAAGAAAAGACGAAACGGGATCAATATCTGCGTATCTGCCAGGAACAGTTGCAACGTTTGAGTAGTTTGGTAGAACAGATTTTATCTATGAGTATGGAACGCCGCAAGACTTTCCGCCTGCATCCCGAAGAGGTCAATCTGAAAGAGTTGATCGTTTCATTGGTGGAACAGCACCAACTGAAGGCGGACAAGCCGGCGCAGATAACTTTGGAGATTGAACCGGAGACACTGACTATCGTAGTAGACCGGACACATTTCAGTAATATTATCAGTAACCTGATAGACAATGCCGTGAAGTATTCGAAAGAGAGAGCCGATATTACCATTCGTTGCCGGCAGACGGAGCAGACGGTTACAATCAGTATCGCCGACCGGGGAATCGGGATTCCTTTGGATAAACAGAAGCATATATTCGATAAGTTTTACCGGGTTCCGACAGGCAATCTTCACAATGTTAAAGGGTATGGACTGGGACTTTTCTATGTGAAAAGCATGGTGGAGAAACACGGCGGAACGATTACCGTAAAAAGCGAACCGGGAAAAGGAAGTATATTTACCATCACTCTATAAAATACACTTGAACTCTATAAAACACTTGGATCATGAGCAAAAACGAAATAACAGTACTGCTGGTAGAAGACGAGCTGACTCTCGCCATGATTATCAAAGATACGCTTGAAGATAGTGGATTCATTATCCATACAGCCGCCGATGGAGAGGAAGGGCTACGCCTTTTCTTCGAACTCCGGCCGGATGTATTGGTGGCAGATGTTATGATGCCCAAAATGGATGGTTTCGAAATGGTGCGTAGAATTCGTCAGACGGACAAGCAGACCCCTGTCCTGTTCCTGACTGCCCGTTCGGGCATCAATGATGTGGTAGAAGGCTTTGAGCTCGGTGCCAATGATTATCTGAAGAAGCCTTTCAGCATGCAGGAGTTGATTATCCGTATCAAGGCGCTTATGGGGAAAGCATTCCTTTTCTCTGAAAATAAAACTTCCAACCGTTTCGAGATTGGGAGTTATCTGTTCGATCCCATAGCACAGACATTGCTGCATGCCGGAGTGAAACAGGAACTCTCTCATCGTGAATCGGAGATTTTGAAACGGTTGTGTGAGAATCGTAACCAGGTAGTTAACACGCAGGATGTATTGCTCGAATTTTGGGGAGATGACAGCTTCTTCAATTCCCGGAGCCTGCATGTGTTTATCACGAAATTACGTCATAAGCTCTCGTCAGACGAACAGATTCGTATCGTAAATGTACGGGGAATCGGATATAAATTGATTGCTACTTAAACTGGCATCTAAATAATGTCAGCATGTTTTAAGGAGTTTTTCTCTAAGAAAATATAACGAAGGTGGGTAGTCAGGCTGAAAATTTCTATCTTTGTCGTAAATCAACCTTTACGAAGATGAAAAAACTGATTCTATTTCTTTCGCTGGCATTATCAGTCGGTTTTGCATCCGCACAGTCGGAAATTCCTTCCGATAGTATTCGTCGTGCCCCGTCAGCCAATGTAAAAGAGTTCGGCGGTTTCTTACTGGATATGGGATTGATGAATGTCACTGCTCCCCAACTGCCTAAGTTTGATTTGAGTATGCCTGATTTGAGTAAAGACTACAATCAGATATTCCGTTTCAATACGGATGCTACCTATACGCAGGGATTTACGAATGCTTTTTCTTCCTCTTCTTTTTCCGGTTTCGGATATAGATATGGTTGGGGATTGTCTTCTTCTCCGCAATTTATGCAGATGGGCTCTTTCAAGCTGAAAAATGGAATGAGAATCAATACGTATGGAGATTATGATAAAGACGGTTGGAGAATACCCAACCGGAGCGCTATGCCTTGGGAAAAAAATAATTTCCGGGGTGCATTCGAGCTAAAATCCGCCAATGGTAATTTCGGCATACGGATTGAAGTGCAGCAGGGGCGCAATGTCCCCTACTAAAACCCAAAAGGAATCGACAATCCTAAGGGAATCGGTTACTGGAAAAAATTAACGGGAGTCCCTTAGAAAAGCTTCGTCCGCAGCCCTCATCGAACCGGCTATACGGTCACACCATGAATCAAATTCCGGGTCGGGTGTTTGAGATTCAGGATGGGTAAGCATATAGTGTACAGATTGTCTCAGACCGTCCGCCATGGAAATATGGCAAATAAAATCAGGCACGAGACGTTTTATCTTCGAATTATCAAAGACAACGGTAGCTGCTTTGTCTCCCAGCAGTTCACCTCTGAAATCATAATTTTCTCCATGACTGGCAAGGAAATCGGAAGGAACGTGTAATGCGTTCAAAGGTTTTCCTAAAGCATCGGCAATCGTTTGGTAAATCTGATTCCAGGTCATGCTTTCATCGGTAGTGATATGAAAGGCATTCCCTATGGCATGGGGATTTAACATCAGTCCTACATATCCTTCGGCAAAGTCCTTGGAGTGTGTCAATGTCCACAGAGATGTCCCGTCACCGGGGATAATCACAGGTTTTCCGTCGAGAATACGTTTTAAAATCTGCCAGTTGCCTTTGTTTCCATGTACGCTGACAGGCGGTTTCGTGCCATTATAGGTGTGACTGGGGCGAACAATGGTTACCGGGAATCCATCCGACCGATAAGCTGCCATCAGTACTTCTTCCGCTTCTATCTTATTTCGCGAATATTGCCAATAGGGATTTGACAAAGGGGTGCTCTCTGTTATGCGGTAATCAGCCAATGGTTTCTGATAGGCGGAAGCACTGCTGATAAAGATATATTGCCTGGTCTTATTATGAAACAGACGAATGTCACGCTTCACATCTTCTGCCGTATAGGCTATGAATTGGGCAACTACGTCGTAACTTTCATTTGCGATGGCTTTTGCCACAGCGTCTTCATCGTTTATATCTGCAAGGATGCCGCGGATTCCTTCCGACATCTTTTTCGAACCGCGGTTGAGAAGGGTAATCTCCCACCCTCTTTGTTGTGCCAATGCAACGACATCGGTACTGATTGTACCTGTTCCACCAATGAATAATACTTTCATAAAAATAGATCTTTAAATTCTGTAGAACAAATATATCAATTCTATGGTTCATTTCCGTCAATCGTTGGTATTAATTTGCTGTAGTATACAAATTACAGATTCTTGTACCCTTATTACTGATTCGAATATCAGAATGAGAAAGATATATCGAAATGTTTTATCTTTGTGGCAGAAGATAAATAACAAGGCACTATGGATGAAATAACTAAAATTGAGACTATTGACCAATACGACCAACTGTTTGGTCTGGAAACGTTGCACCCGTTAGTTAATGTGGTTGAATTCGCAAAGTCCACAAGGACGGTCGAATACATCCGCATGAATATCGGGTTCTATTGTTTATTTCTAAAGGAAGCGAACTGCGGTGACCTCAGATATGGCCGCAAGTATTACGATTATCAGGAAGGGACAGTGGTCTGCATGGCTCCCGGACAGGTCACCGGAGTGGACAAACGAAATACGACAACTCCACGGACAAATTCTATCGGCATTTTATTCCATCCTGATTTAATCCGGGGAACGTCATTGGGGCAGACGATTAAAAACTATACTTTTTTCTCTTATGAGGTGAACGAAGCACTTCATCTCTCCGACCAGGAAAAAGAAATCGTAACCGATTGTATCCATAAGATAAAACTGGAACTGGAGCATCCTATCGACAAGCATAGCAAGCAGCTTATCGTCCGTAACATCGAGTTATTGCTTGATTACTGTATGCGTTTCTACGAACGCCAGTTCATCACACGTAATCAGGAGAATAAAGATATAATCGTGAAATTCGAGCAACTGCTGGATGAATATTTCCTGAATCAGCATGCGCTGACAGAAGGGCTGCCTTCTGTGAAATACTTTGCCGACAAAGCTTGTCTCTCTCCGAATTATTTCGGCGACCTGATTAAAAAGGAGACAGGAAAAACTGCGCAAGAATATATCCAGTGCCGGATTATAGAGCTTGCCAAGGAACGGATACTGGAAGGAAACCAGACCGTCAGCCAGATAGCTTATGAATTGGGATTCCAGTATCCGCAGCACTTCAGCCGGTTGTTTAAAAAGCACGTCGGATGCACACCAAACGAATATAAACAAAATAACTAAAACATCGTTTTTAGGATATCAGATATAGGAGATAGTTTACGTCATGGGAGATAAAATACTCAAAATAGGAACCGTACATCAATGTAACTGTTGTTTGGGAAGTAAGACACTGCACCCGATGGTGAGTGTCATCGACCTCTCAAAGGCTGACTTGTCACCACACACTGATATCAAGTTTGGATTTTATACAATTCTGTTGAGTGAGTGCAAGTGCGAAGCATATACATACGGTCATCGGTATTATGATTTTTCGGATGGTACTCTTGTCTGCCTTGCTCCCGGAGAGTCAATCAGTATAGAAGCAAATAATAAAAGACTTCCTTCCAAAGGATGGATATTGGCATTCCATCCCGATCTTATTTGCGGTACTCCCCTCGGGATGAATATAAAGGACTATACTCTTTTCTCTTATCACCTCAAGGAAGCACTGCACGTCTCCTTACGCGAGAAACAGGTAATTCTGGAATTTATGGATAAGATAAATCAGGAGTTGGAACGTTGCATCGACCGTCACAGCAAGAAGATTATCTCCCAATATATCGAGTTATTGCTCGATTATTGCGTACGCTTCTACGAACGCCAGTTTATTACACGCAACGAAGTGAATAAACAGATTATCGAACGGTTCGATAAAATCCTCGATAGTCATTTTGAAACGAAGCCTGCCCAGACTTTCGATATGCTTTCGAATGAGACATATGCCGGACTCCTTCATTTATCTTCTGAATATTTCAATGATTTATTGAAATATGAAACAGGGAAATCATTTAAAGAGTATGTCCAGTTCAAACGCTTCGAGAAAGCGAAAGAGTGGCTGACAAATACCGATAAGCCACTTAGTCAGATAACACAGGAGCTTGGGTTTCAGAATCCGCAATATTTCAGCAGGCTATTCAAGAAAATTACCGGGTGTTCACCGAATGATTTTAGGATGCCTAATTAAAAAAAGTGTTTAATAAGAATAGAATTGGAAGTTCAAATTCTTAATCTATGTTATGAAACATACTTTTTTTCTTGGATTATTTGCAGATATCACAAAAGTACGTACCTTTGCAATGTGTTTTTCATAGTATTAGATTTAAGGTTAACAAAGGTTGGAGCAAGGCGTTGCTCCTTTTTTTATGTCCATACTCAAACTGCTTAAAAAGAAACAATGAAAAGAATACTGATTATCGGCGCTAACGGATTTACCGGACGCCAACTATTGAATGATTTGTTGGCTCATAAACAATATAACGTCACCGGATGCTCCCTGCACCCGGATATTCTTCCAACTCCGGACAAGGCCGGAAGCTATCATTTCATTGAAACTGATATACGGGACGCGGCGGCTGTGAAAGACCTTTTCAAAAGAGTTCATCCCAATGTAGTCGTCAACTGTTCCGCTCTGTCCGTCCCCGATTATTGCGAGACGCACCACGAAGAAGCTTATCTTACCAATGTTACGGCAGTAGAGCAACTGGCACATCTCTGTGAGGAATACAAAAGCCGTTTCATCCATCTATCCACCGATTTCGTCTTTGATGGAAAGATGGATGAGCATACCGGACAATTATATACAGAAGAAGACGTTCCCGCTCCCGTGAATTATTACGGATTTACCAAATGGAAAGGCGAAGAAAAGGTTGCCGGGATTTGCAGCAACTACGCAATAGTTCGGGTGGAAATTGTTTATGGCAAAGCATTGGCAGGTCAGCATGGAAATATCGTCCAATTAGTGATGAACCGTTTGAAAGCCGGACAAGAGATTCGCGTTGTATCCAATCAATGGCGAACCCCGACTTATGTCGGAGACGTATCGTACGGAATACAACTCCTGATAGAAAATACGACCAACGGAATATTCCATATCTGTGGGGATGAATGTATGACCATCGCCGAGATTGCTTACCAGGTAGCAGACTGTCTGAATCTCGACCGTTCGCTTATCCATCCTGCCACTACGGAAGAGATGAAAGAAGCCACTCCCCGCCCCCGTTTCAGCGGAATGAGTATTGAAAAAGCTAAAACGATGCTTGGATACGAACCACGAAAGCTAAAAAAGATCCTTTCAGATTGGGAGATTCTATAAGGGAAAGGACACATTACCAACTTATTACAACAGTATTTTCCAGCTTCAACCTTTCAAGAATCTATCTTTATTGCATATTTATTTTGAAAATATGCAATAAAGCCATATCTTTGCACCAAAATTTAAAAAGGTCAGTGATGAATCAAATATTACAATTACATAACGCTTCTCCGACTCTTGCAGGGATATTCTCTTTCTGCAACTCTAGTTGCATGCATGTGCATTGGTTCAGCGGATTCATCTAAATTCACCCATCTTTTTTTTAAAGGAACTGCCTATCGACTTATTTTGTTACTCATAAGCAGTATTCCTACTTGATTTTCAATAAGATGTATCATCTTTTTTGAAAATGTGCAGTGTGTAATCCAATCATTCGTTTAACCTAACCAAAAATATATACAATATGTTCTCTATTATATCTACTATGTTCTTAGGAATCGGCATCGGTTATGTATTGCGTAACTGGAGTATTTTGCAAAAGACAGAAAAGACAATTTCTCTTACAATATTCTTGTTACTCTTTATTCTCGGTGTGTCTATCGGCTCTAATAGCCTGATTGTGAACAATCTCGGAAAGTTCGGATGGCAAGCTGTCATTCTTGCTTCATCCGGTGTATTGGGAAGCCTGATTGCTGCCCGCTTGGTACTACAACTATTTTTCAAGCAAGGAGGTAAACAATGAAAGGAAGTCTGATTGTTATATTATTCTTTTGCATAGGCTGTGTCATGGGACTTTTCAATAAGTTCGAATTCGATACACATACCGTTTCTATGTATATACTCTACGCATTGATGCTGCAGGTGGGAATCAGTATTGGTTCTAACAAGAGTCTGAAAGCTATTGTTTCACATCTGCATCCCAAAATGTTATTGATTCCTTTGGGGACAATTATCGGCACACTGTTATTCTCGGCCCTGGCAAGCCTGTTCCTGCGTCAATGGAGTGTATTCGACTGTATGGCAGTGGGAAGCGGATTTGCATATTACTCGCTTTCTTCTATCCTCATCACCCAATTCAAGGAACCATCTATCGGCCTTCAACTGGCTACGGAACTGGGAACTATCGCCCTGCTGACCAATATCTTCCGTGAAATGATGGCTCTACTGGGCACTCCGGTTATCAAGAAATATTTTGGGAAGCTAGCCCCTATCTCAGTAGCCGGAGTCAATTCAATGGATGTATTGTTACCGTCTATCAGCAGATATTCGGGAAAGGAAATGATTCCCATTGCCATCCTGCACGGTATCCTGATTGATATCAGCGTTCCGGTTTTCGTCTCTTTTTTCTGTAATCTCTAAGACGGACGAACTAATCCAGAAGCAACGAGGGCAAACTTAATATCAGCATAGGAGACATCGTCTCCTAATGCTGCTTTAATAGCAAACATCCCCATATATTCATGTTCTTCCAAATACTTCCGTATCTTCGCCAGATTTTCAGCTTTCACCACCTGTTCCACCTTAATCTTACCCGAACGAACATACTGTTCCAAATGTCCTGCAATCGTCCCAGTCACCAAATCACGCGCTTTAGCAATTTCCTCTATGCTCATCCCTTGACAGAACATTTCATAGCTAACAATTTTTGTATCTTTCTTCAGCTCTTTTTTCTCTTCCTTTTTCTTATCTTTCTTATGCTCCTTCGCTGAAATAAATATCTCCTTGACTTCCGGCCGTTCCACTTGATTTTCTTTCATATACTTACGAACAATCCCCAGAATTTCAAGCCCATATTTCTCCACTCCTTTCGCCCCGAAATACGGTATGGCTTCCAAAGCCGCCGGAGTGTCCGGCAACAGATTGACAATTCCCATCAATGCTTTCTGCTGCATAATGACATAAGCAGGCACATTGGCTTCACGCGTCTTTTCTGTTCTCCATTCCGCCAAAGCACGATAAAGCTCCGGATGCAGAATATCCGTAGGAACATCTACTTTCACTTTCCCGGAACGACTGCTTGCCGCACGTTCTTTCCGTTCTCTTTTCTCTCCCGGAACTCTGGAAGACGAGGCAGAAGTTGAAGAATCTTCTTCGAGACTTAACATAACTTTCGCTTTCTGCTTCAGATAATCCGAAACGGTGAAAGTTGACGTACATACGGTGTCCAATAAAGATTCTTTAATGCACAACGCATCATCCAGTGTTTGCAGACGTTCATTCAATTGTTTCCTTAATTCCCTATTGTCAAGAGGCATATTGGTCTTATCGAACAAGGCACGAACCGGTTCCAACTCTTTACGAAAATATCCGGCACCGGAACGGATACGTTCCTGCAACTCCTGATTTCCGGCATAATCTTCACTTTCATTTATCAACCGGGTATATTGGTTGCGAAAACGACGGGCAACTTCCACAATCCTTTCCTTCATGTGGGGTTCCAAAGCCTTGTATTCGGCAAGCTGCTTCGGAAAGAGCCTGTAAAGGTCTTCATCCATCATGCGGAGCAGCCGCTTATAAGCCTGCTCAATAGAATAGAAGTTAAACAAATCACTTAACAAGTCAAAGAAATAGGCCTTCTGCATATCATTCAACTGTTTGTTTCCCGGCTTATTCCGCTCCACTGCTTTTGTGAAGTTATCGACCACACTGTCGCTAATGATAGCCTCCCGGCGCAAAGGAGATTCCAGCACCATTCCGTCCAAAGTCTTGCATCGGCTCAAAGCTACATACGTCTGTCCATGCGCAAAGGAATTACGCGCATCAATAATGGCACGTTCAAACGTCAATCCCTGACTTTTATGAATCGTAATAGCCCAAGCCAGCCGAATAGGATACTGTCGAAATACTCCCGCTATTTCTTCTGTAATTTCTTTCGTCTCCTCGTTCAATACGTATTTATAATTCCCCCATTCTTCCTGCAACAGTTGAAACTCATGTTCGCTATCCTTTCCACGTACAAACATACCCGTTTCGTTGACAGTCACCACTTCTCCAATCATACCGTTATAATACCGTTTTTCCGAAGAAACATCATTCTTGAGGAACATGATTTGCGCCCCCTCCTTAATAGTGAGAACCTCATCCGCAGGATAGGAATATTCGGGGAAATCATCCTTCACTTCAGCACGGAAACTGTAAGCCTTCCCGGGCAAAGAAGCCAGCTCACGGTCATTGATCCGCTGTGCCTGATTATTATGTGTCGTCAGACGGATATAACCTTCTTCTTTTGGGGGCTGAAAATCTCGCTGATACCGTTTGTTCAACTCATTCAAGACTTCATCATCCGCTTTATTCTCCCGTATCTTATTCAACAGGGAAAGAAAAAAAGTATCACTCTGACGATATACCTTTTCCAGTTCAATCGTCATATAAGTAGTTTCCCTCAGCGCACGGCTAGCAAAGAAATAGGGTGTTTCGTAATAATGCCGCAACATCTCCCACTCGCTGTCTTTCACAACGGGCGCCAACTGCTGCAAATCCCCAATCATCAACAACTGTACCCCGCCGAATGGTTTCTCACGGTCACGATAACGCCGCAAAGTCGCATCCACCGCATCCAGCAAATCCGCACGTACCATACTGATTTCATCAATCACAAGCAAATCCATGCTCCGAATGATGTTACGTTTCTCTTTATTAATACGGTAGTGTATCTGTGCCGAGTTAAGAGTGGTATCGGGCACGAACGGCGCAAAAGACAACTGAAAAAAAGAATGGATTGTTACTCCGCCCGCATTGATAGCCGCAATACCCGTAGGCGCCAAAACAACCATGCGTTTAGGACTTTGTTCTCTTAACCGTCTTAAAAATGTAGTTTTTCCAGTTCCGGCTTTACCGGTAAGAAATAGATGTGTGCCTGTATTTTCTATGAACTGCCAAGCGAGTTGCAGTTCAGGGTTATTTTCCATGTGCTTCAAATTTTCAACAAAGGTAGCTAATATTCTTTTTCTTTCGTCTTGATACGAAAGAAAAAGAACATCATTTCATGGAACCGCCTACGATATCCAGCAACTCGTTTGTAATCGCCTGCTGCCGACTCTTGTTATACTGCTTCGTCAAATCTTGAATCAGCTCGTTTGCATTGTCCGTAGCTACCTGCATAGCTAACGTACGCGCGGCATGTTCCGAAGTATTCGAATCTACGGCAGCAGTAAACAGTTTTTGGCTCAATACCGTTGGAATCAAGTTGGCTATCAGTTCTTCGGCATTGGGTTCGATGATATAATCGTTTGCTATTTCATGCCCTTCCACTTCCTCTTTGTTCGGTTCTTCCTCTTCATTTATGACATGGGTCAGGTCGATGGGGAGATACGTTTCACGGAGAAGAATCTGCAAGCCCATAGATTTAAAGTGATGATAGATAATCTCTACACGATCCACTTCGCCGGATACATACATTTCCATCAGGTGGTGAGCCAGATCGGCGGCTTCCTGATAAGTCGGTTTGTCGGAGAGCGTGGGAGAAGTTTCCTGTGGTTGGAACCCCATGCGCTTCACGGCTTCATCCACTTTCTTGCCTACCGGGAAAATCAAGATATTGTCCTGTCCCAGGGTACGGTATTCGCCAACCGTTTGCAATAACATTTTGATGACATTGGCGTTGAAAGCACCACACAGAGAGGTGTTCGAGGAAAAAGCGACAATGGCAACACGCTTCACTTCGCGTTCCTTCACATAAGGAGACTCGACAGGAAGGTCAGCGCTTAGGAAATTAGTCAGAATCTTGTTCAACTTCCTCTGATAAGGAAGCATATTCTCAATGGCTCCTTGTGCCTTGTGTAATTTGGCAGAAGCCACCATCTTCATTGCTGAAGTGATTTTTCGGGTACTTTTTACCGAATTTATTCTGGTTTTTACTTCTTTCAGTGAAGCCATAACTTTTTAATTTAAGAATTAAAGATGAAAAATGAAGAATTGTCGTGCCGTGCGAATAAAGACTGCAACAATTCTTCATTCCCCATTCCTACAAATATTGTTTGGCAACCATAGCAGCAGTCTCTTCGATAGCTTTAGTCACGTTATCATCAATAACACCGGTTCTCAATACATCCAATACATCCTCTTGGTGGTTCAGTTGCAGAGATTCGATGAAGCTACGTTCAAAGTCCTGCACTTTATCCAAGGGAACATCATGAAGAAGACCGTGCGTACCGCAATAGAGAATAGCAATCTGCTGCTCTACAGACATCGGGCTGTATTGAGGCTGAATCAACAGTCGGGCATTCTTACGTCCCTTGTCAATGGTCAAAGCCGTAATCGAATCCATGTCACTACTGAACTTGGAGAAAGCTTCCAGTTCGCGATACTGCGCTTGGTCAATCTTCAGCGTTCCGGCAACCTTCTTCATCGCCTTAATCTGAGCGTTACCGCCTACACGTGATACGGATATACCGACATTAATAGCCGGACGGACACCTTGGTTGAACAAATCCGTTTCGAGGAATATCTGTCCGTCCGTGATGGAAATCACGTTCGTGGGGATATAAGCCGAAACGTCACCCGCTTGTGTTTCGATGATAGGCAGTGCGGTCAGAGAACCGCCACCTTTGACGATGTCTCTCAGACTGTCCGGCAGGTCATTCATTTCGCGTGCCACTTCTTCCTGACTGATAATCTTTGCCGCACGCTCCAACAAGCGGGAGTGCAGATAGAAAATATCACCCGGATATGCTTCACGTCCCGACGGACGACGAAGAATCAGGGAAACTTCACGATAAGCTACTGCCTGCTTGGAAAGGTCATCATAAACAACCAATGCATGGCGACCGGTATCACGGAAGTACTCACCAATAGCAGCCCCTGCAAACGGTGCATAATACTGCAATGCTGCGGGGTCACCCGCCGTAGCGGCTACTACAATCGTATATTCCAGCGCCCCGTACTCACGAAGTGTATTTACAATGGAAGCAACGGTAGACCCCTTCTGACCAATAGCCACATAGATACAATATACAGGGTCGCCTGCCAGAAAATTACTACGCTGGTTGATAATCGTATCAATCGCAATGGAAGTCTTTCCTGTCTGACGGTCGCCGATAATCAACTCACGCTGTCCGCGACCAATAGGAATCATGGCATCAACAGCCTTCAATCCGGTCTGCAGCGGTTGGTTAACCGGCTGACGGAAGATAACTCCCGGAGCTTTCCGTTCCAACGGCATATCATACAAGTCGCCACCGACCAGTCCCTTGCCATCCAACGGTTCTCCCAGCGGATCGATGACACGTCCCAGCATCCCCTCTCCCACGCGGATAGAGGCGATACGATTGGTACGCTTCACGATAAATCCCTCTTTGATTCTGTCCGTCGGACCCAGCAACACAGCACCCACGTTGTCCTCTTCGAGGTTCATCACGATTGCTTTGATACCATTGTCAAACTCCAGCAATTCATTCGCTTCGGCATTCCGTAAGCCGTAGATACGGACTACGCCGTCGCTCACCTGGAGCACCGTACCGATTTCGTCAAGTTGCACATTGGCATTGATTCCTTCGAGCTGCTTGCGCAATATATCGGATACTTCGCTTACTCTTATATTTTCAGACATTATACAATTCTCCTATTCTTATCAATAAATTGTTGTTTCACTCGCTTTAACTGCGTGGCAACACTTGCATCCAGCCGGTAGTCGTTTATATCGAAGATAAATCCGCCTTCGATAGACGGGTCTACCACCGTTTCCAATTCCATTTGGGTATGCAGGATATGCGCGGCTGCGGAACGAATCCGGTCTTCCGTCTCCTTATCGACAGGCACAGCGGTAATCAACTTGCCGGTTCCGATATGTTTCAGTTTCCGGTAAAGGTCCAGATACATCAGGCTGATAAACTGCAGATAGCCCTCACGCCTGTTTCTCAGTACCAAAGTGATGAAACGGACAAACTCCCTCGTCGACTTACCGTCACCATCGGCAGCCGTACAGGCCAGTGCCAATTTCTCCTTCATTGTGATGACAGGATTTTCAAGTGCTTCGCGCAGACCGGGCTGGGCACAGAAACTGTAAGACAACATCAGGAATTCCTGATATACCCTGTCTTCCACACCTTTTTCCTGCGCGTATTCAATCATCGCTTTCGCATAACGCATTGAGAGTATTCCGACTTCCATCTTCCTTAGTTCTTATTCGGGGTTAATACTTCATCCAGCATTCGGTCAATCATGCCCATCTGAGCCTCTTTATCCGCAAGATTCTTGCGGAGCACCTTCTCGGCGATGTCGACCGAAAGAACAGCTACCTGGCGACGGATGTCGCGGATAGCTTCGTCCTTTTCAATCTGAATTTGTTGTTTCACCGCATCCAGTTCTTTCTGCGCGGCTATCTCAGCTTGCTTACGGGCCTCGTGAACAATCTTGTCACGTTCTTCCATTGCCTCCCTCAAGATGCGTCCTTGTTCCTTGTTGGCGGCAGCTACCAACGCCTCGCCTTCCTCTTTCAGTTTGGACAACTGAGCGTTGGCTTCCCTCGCCACCTCCAAAGACTGGTCGATATAGGTCTTACGGCCTTCCACCATCTTGATGATGACGGGAAAACCGTACTTCGCCAATATCACGAACACAATCCCGAATGAGAGGAACATCCAGAACAACAGGCCACTATCAGGTAATAATAATGACATAGGCTTAGAGGAAGAATACCAACAGACAAACTACTACCGCCAATAATGCCACACCTTCAATCAAGGCGGCTGCGATAATCATATTCATACGAATGTCACCTGATGCTTCCGGCTGGCGCGCAATAGCTTCCATAGCCGAACCACCAATTTTACCAATACCCAAACCTGCTCCGATTACTGCAAGACCTGCACCGATAGCTGCACCTAATTTACTTACTCCTACTGCTGCTGCAGTGGCTTGTAACAATACTGATAGTATCATAATTTTCAGTTTTAAAAATGGTTTATATTTCTTATTTACTCTCTTTTTATTTCACTATTTGTCTGCCGCCTTTACCTTGGCTCCTTCCTGTGCCAGTCCGATAAACACTGCCGAAAGCATGGTGAATACATAAGCCTGGATGAAAGCGACCAACAGTTCAAGCGCATTCATAAAGATATTGAATAATACGGAAGCCACTGTCAGCGTGCCATTCAGCGCGGGTCCCATGCTTGCCGAGATGAATATCAGACAAGTGAGCACCAGCATCGCCATGTGTCCCGCCAGCATATTGGCGAAAAGACGAATCATCAAGGCAAACGGTTTCGTAAAGATTCCGAAGAACTCAATGAACGGCATCATCGGCACAGGCACTTTCAACCACCAAGGAACATCCGGCCAGAAAATATCTTTCCAATAATGCTTTGTTCCGAAGATATTGACTGCCAGGAATGTGCATATTGCAAGCACCATTGTGACGGCAATATTTCCTGTCACATTCGCACCACCGGGGAAAAATGGAATCAATCCCATCATATTATTGATAAAGATAAAGAAAAATGCCGTCAGCAGATACGGAGCAAACTTCCGGTAGTTCGGTCCGACACAACTCTTGATGATGTCGTCGTTCACCATCATGATGAACATTTCCATGAATCCGACAAATCCCCCCGGCGCCTTGGCTCCTTGCGGACGTTTCCTGTACCAATGCGCTACGCTCAACACAATAACCAGCAGCAATACGCTGTTGAACAGTAAAGCGAATGTCACTTTCGTAATAGAAATATCCCAAGGGCGAACTTGCTCGCCTGCCGCATTATATTCAACCAATTTGCCTTCATACTTACTTCCTTCGGGAGCGATGGAGAGCCCTTCATACGTGCCGCCATTCTCTTCGAGACGTGAAAAAAGGAACACATGCCAACCTGTACTACCACTATAAACGATGATAGGTAATGGTATAGTAATGTGCGTTTTGCCCCATGTCGTAATGTGCCATTCATATGAGTCGCCGATATGTCCGAACACGATTTCCTTCACGTCCACCGTATTCTCTTCCTCCTCTTGTTGGGGAGTAATCGCATCCTGCGTCTGTGAAGGCACTTCTCCCGCCTGTTCCTGTGCAAGAACCGGCAGCCAAGCCACCATCATCAGGCAGAACAGAACCAACGGAGCTACTATGTTATGCAACTGTTTCATTTTTCTTCTTATTTTTCTTCTTCAGTTTCCGGTTCACTTCAAATGAGAAAAAGAACCAGGTTTCGAATATCAGATATATCAAATAGAACGAGATAAACGTCAGCAAAAATGCCTTGGCTTCTTCGCGTACGGCAAGGCAATAAATCAAGACCAGAATAATAGAAAGAATCATCTTTACCATCTTTATCGCCAGATACAACAGTAACAATTTCTGCGGGGCATGCAGCCGGCACGCATCGAACATATAGATACTAAACAACCCGAATAAATAGAAATAAACCGGAATGAACGGATATCCTCCAAAATAATGCCCCGGCAGAGCAAAGTGTAAAATAACCGCCCCAAGCGTCGCGCTTAAGATTGCAAACAAAGTATGCAAACCGATAAAATTCCGTTTCGTTTTAGTAATGTTCACCATGTCACTGTGTTTTTCTTTAGGAAATGCAAGCGGAAACCGTCCCGTCACTCAGTTCGACAAAACCACCCTGAATATCCATTGTATACTCCTCTCCTTCCATCGTCGTGTAACTCAGCGTTCCCGCTTTCAATGACGAGACGATAGGCGCATGCCCCGGAAGAATGGAAAACGAACCGATCGTGCCCGGCAATGTGACAATCTTCACATCTCCGTCGAATATGCTCTTCTCGGGCGATACTATACTCAAATGCAGTTCTTTCATCACTCTATGTTTTTATTTCTTTGCCTGTTCCAGCAATTTCTTACCTTTCTCTATCGCTTCTTCGATTGTTCCGACATTCAGGAAAGCCTGTTCGGGGAGATAATCCACTTCACCGTCCAGAATCATCCTGAATCCCTTAATCGTATCTTCAATAGACACCATCACACCTGGTACACCCGTAAACTGTTCGGCTACGGCAAACGGCTGCGAAAGAAAACGCTGCACACGGCGGGCGCGGTTCACTACCGTCTTGTCTTCCTCTGAAAGTTCTTCCATACCAAGAATGGAAATAATATCCTGCAATTCCTTGTTGCGTTGCAAAATCTGTTTCACCCTCTGCGCTACGTCATAATGTTCCTGGCCGACGATGTGAGGGTCGAGAATACGGGAAGTTGAAGCCAAGGGGTCGACAGCCGGATAGATACCGAGTTCCGTAATCTTACGGTCAAGCACGGTAGTAGCGTCCAAGTGGCTGAAAGTTGTCGCAGGAGCCGGGTCCGTCAAGTCGTCAGCCGGCACATACACAGCCTGTACAGAGGTGATAGAACCTTTGCGGGTAGACGTGATACGTTCCTGCATCGCACCCATTTCCGTAGCCAGTGTCGGTTGGTAACCAACGGCGGAAGGCATACGTCCCAAAAGGGCGGACACTTCCGAACCTGCCTGTGTGAAACGGAAAATATTATCAATAAAGAACAGAATATCCCGCTTCTCGCCTTCGCTTCCGGCGTCACGGAAAGATTCCGCTACCGTCAGTCCGGACAATGCTACGGAAGCACGTGCTCCCGGGGGTTCGTTCATCTGACCGAATATCAATGATACTTGCGATTTCTCAAGTTCGTTATAATCTACTTTCGAAAGGTCCCAGTGTCCTTTCTCCATACTTTCCTTGAATGCTTCGCCATAACGGATGACGCCCGATTCAATCATTTCGCGCAGCAAGTCGTTACCTTCACGAGTACGCTCACCTACGCCGGCAAATACAGAGAATCCGTTATGTTTCTTGGCAATATTGTTGATAAGTTCCTGAATCAATACAGTCTTTCCCACTCCGGCACCACCGAACAAACCGATTTTACCACCTTTGGCATACGGCTCGAGCAGGTCGATAACCTTGATACCTGTGAAGAGCACTTCCTGCACAGTTGTCAAATCTTCAAATTTAGGGGGATCGCGGTGGATGGAATATGCACCTTTGCGGTCGAGGTCTTTCATACCGTCGATAGAATCACCGACTACGTTCATCAACCGACCTTTAATCTGTTCGCCGATGGGCATTGTAATGGGACCACCTGTGGGATACACCTTCATGCCGCGTTGAAGTCCGTCGGTGCTGTCCATTGCTACGGTACGTACCGTATTCTCACCGATGTGTTGCTGCACTTCTACAACCAGTATTTTGCCGTTTGGCCTTTTTATCTCCAATGCATCATGGATACTCGGTAGTACCAGTTCTGCATCCGTACCTTCAAAGTACACATCGACCACTGGGCCGATAACCTGAGAGATATGTCCGATAATCTGTGACATAAGCAATCTTTTTATTTATATAATTCTTTCTCTATTCCTATTGAATCTTAATAGTATGGCAAAGAACGAATATTTCGCGCTTTATCTGTTTTACTACTATAAATAAACAGCTAAGTTCAGCTTTTGTTCATCTATTTTCTATTTCTAATAAACTATCATCAAAAGAAATAGTTAAATAAACAACAGTGCAAATGTAGAAACAAATTCAGGAGGTTATTCTTCCTTTGTCATTATTTGTCGTTCGATAACACTTATTAGCCCAAGAAATGCTACAAAAAGAACAGTTTTGAAATATTTCAGTTACAAATAGACTAAAAGAAACAGCCTATACTAATAAAATAACAATAAACTAAACAATCACCTGGAGTTTTCTATATATCCATTTAAAATCAACGCATTAACAAATGCCTAAAATAGTAGCAACGACAACTAGTTTTATGTTCGAACACAATGCTATATTCCTAAATCTCTTCATTGTTTAATAAAGATTAAATGAGTTTTTTAATGTCAATACCAGTTAGGCTACTCGAATCTTTACCCAACCACTCAATCGAGGGTGTTCATACACATAAAGGCGGCTCATGTCCAAATAACATGAGCCGCCTTTTGATATGATTTCCTTGATGGTCTTTTTTTTAGTACACTTCTACTTTTTCAGCGATTCCCTTTGCCTTATCACGCAACGCATCGAGGTCGGAATTCAACGGAGCGTAGCAGAGCACTACTCCCATACGACGGTTGACACGGGTAAACGGTTTGCCGAATATGCGGAGATAAGTATCTTCTTCTTTTGTCACCTCTTCCAATCCACGATATTGAGGACGTTCCTGGCTGGCAATCGGAGAAAGGATAACAGCGCTTGCTCCTATCCGCTCCTGCTTGATACCAGGAATAGGCAGACCAAGTACCGCACGGAGATGAAGTTCAAATTCGTTCAGGTTTTGTGTTCCGGCCAGTGTCACCATGCCCGTATCATGCGGACGTGGAGAAAGTTCGGAGAAATAAACTCCGTTTTCGTGACTCAGGAAAAACTCCACTCCCCACAATCCTGCGCCTGTCAGGGCACGGGTCACTTTTTCCGCCATCTCTTCCGCTTCTTTCAAGTGAGCAGGGTCGATATGTGCAGGTTGGAAACTTTCACGGTAGTCGCCACCTTTCTGTACATGTCCGATGGGCGGGCAAAACAAGGTGGGACCATTCTTTTGGGTAACAGTCAATAAGGTGATTTCGCTGTCAAACTTGATAAATTCTTCGATGATAAGTTCGCGGATATCACCACGGCTTCCACTACATCCGTATTCCCAGGCGTGTTCGAGTTCGTCGGCACTCTTCACAAGAGATTGTCCTTTGCCGGATGAGGACATCAAAGGTTTCACCACACAAGGAAAACCTATTTTAGCGGCAGCATCTTTCAGTTCTTCCAGTGTCTTGGCGTAGAAATATTTAGCAGTTTTCAGTCCGAGTTCTTTGGCTGCAAGGTCGCGGATGGCCTTGCGATTCATCGTGAAGTTGACGGCACGGGCACTGGGCACGACCTGGATTCCTTCTTTCTCGAAGTCGTACAAGCGTTCTGTGCGGATAGCTTCAATTTCCGGCACGATGATGTCCGGCTGATGTTTCTTTACGACACGTTCCAACTCTTCGCCGTTCAGCATGTCGAATACTTCAAATTCATCGGCTACTTGCATAGCCGGAGCTCCTGCATAAGAGTCACAGGCAATAATATGCTGACCTTTACGTTGGGCTGAGATTACAAACTCTTTTCCAAGTTCTCCTGAACCGAGTAACAGTATTTTCTTCATCATTTTGAGTGTTTTTATATTAGTGACGCAAAATTAGTATATTTCGATGAAATACGGCTTTTTTTAGTGACGTACTTTCGGATATTTATTATGAAAGCGGAAACCAAATCCAAGCATCAGGTAATTAAGGGTCTGGACATACTCCCCTATTCCGGGAAATGTCCCTGCCGGTTTGTCTTTTTAGAGCGAAGTTTATAAATCGAGGATCTCAATAAACTTGGCGACGTGATAACCATCCATCAGCCCATGATGGCAAGTGACGGAAACAGGCAGCATCAACTTCTCTCCTTCGCGGAAGTACTTTCCGGTAGAAATTTTGGGGACGCTATCACCCGAACGTATATTGGCGGGGTGCTTCATATCTGTGAAAGTGAGCCACGGAACAGCCGAATAATGGATAGCGTTGGGATGGAATGTCCCCCCTTTGTTCAGTCCGGTAGTAGCTTGCAGACGTTCCATTTCTACTTTCGCTTTACGGATGAAGACAAGTTCGTCCGGGTCATATTCGAAGGCTGCGAAAGAAAAAGTATGATCGGCACGACCTACAGTGGCTTCGGGCAGAAGACTGTCATAACACACTACTCTGTCTCCTTGGATACGATAACGGAACTCTTCGACTTTGGCGGCAGCGGTGATAATCCGGTGCAAGACCAAGAGGGAGAAAGACACACTTTTGTCTTTGGCTTCCTGATACGTACGGGTGCAGTCTACGTTGACCGTCACTCCGAAAAACGGATCGTCAAAAGCACTGAAGTGCTCGAAATGTTCTTTTCTATTCCAGGTAGCAATATCAATGATTTTCTCAATCTGATTCATTCTAAACACTCTTTTTTAAAGTTCACCACAGATTACACAGATTGAATAAGATATATATTGTTCGTATAAACAATCTGTATCAATTCAATAATCAGTGTAATCTGTGGTAAAAAAACAATTATTGATGTTGCTCGCGCAGCAGGTCGTTCACTGTCTTCACCGGATTGAAGGTAGCGAGGGGAACTTCTACAAATACGGTATTCCAATCGCTCATAGCACCGTTCCACAAACCGGGAAGTTCGAGAGCTTTCAAATCTTTGCCGTTCTTTGATTTATAGGAAATGAAGCCTGTTGCCTTATCCACGTACTTCACCAAATCGAACTTATGACCTTTATAGTCACGTACTGCACATACCAGATCTACCGGGTTGAAGTGTGTACCGTTTTCGAACATTTCTTTCTTTTCGGGGTCGTTCATATCGATTTGCGAGCTTTCGAGGATTTGCAAGGAGATAGTTCCGTCGCTGTTGTATGCAAGGAACGGACCACCACCCGGTTCGCCTACGTTCTTCACCATTCCACAGACACGCATCGGACGATTCAGTTTGTTTTTCAGATAAATGGCGAGTACGGAATCTTCGAGGTCTTTCGTTTCCGGATTCTTGCAGAAAAGTTTCTTTTGCAGGAACTGGAGCATTTCCATCATTTGGTCATGCGTATATTTGCCGCTGTCAAGTAGTTCGAGATATTCAAATGCTTGTTTTTGCAAGGAGACAAGTACGCCGGCAATCAGTTTCTTATACGTAACGGTATCCTCTTTCAGTTTGTCAGGGACTACGTTGTCGATATTCTTGATAAAAATAATATCGGCGTCAAGATCGTTCAGGTTCTCAATCAGTGCGCCGTGTCCACCCGGACGGAACAGCAGTTTACCGTTGTCGCGGAACGGTTGGTTGTCCATGTCAGCGGCAATGGTGTCAGTGCTCGGCTTCTGTTCGGAGAAAGTGATGTAATAATCAACACCGTAACGTTTGGTAAATTCGCCGGCCTTTTCGTCCACCAGTTTCTTGAAGAGTTCGCGATGTTCGGTAGATACGGTGAAGTGTACGTTGACTTTGCCACTCTTGCCGGCTGCATACATGGCTCCTTCTGCAAGATGCTCTTCCAACGGAGTGCGTGCACCTTCGGGATATTTATGGAATTTGAGCAGGCCTTTCGGCAGTGCGCCATAATTCAGCCCGGCAGTTTCGAGCAATGCCGATACAACAGTTTTATAATTGCCTTCTTCGATTAATCCGGGAATGTCCTTTTTGGCTGTACGCTGACAAGCTACATTGAGGTCGTCATAGAAAGCAAAATCCCTGATACCGTCAAAAAATGCCAGTTCGAACTTTGTAGTCGGTTTATCATAGTCGGCAGATAGAAACTCGAACAGGTTCTTGAACATACGGCTTGCAGCGCCCGAAGCCGGTACAAACTTCACAATGGTCTTATCTGTGTTTGTATATGTGTCCCACGCTGCCAGATATGCTTTCTGCTCCTCAGCATTGGGAGCCAATATACCTTTTTCGATGGAAGCGGCCGCGTCCAGTTTCAAAAAAGGAAAACCAGTTTGGAAGCAAGCCAGTTGCTCTGCTATTTGCGCTTCCGTGATGCCTTTCTTGGCAAGCAACTCTTTGTCCTGTGTCGTTATCATAATATCTAATTTTATTAATTGATGCCCAAAAATACAAAATGTTATTTACTTCTTGCCGAATAACCAGGAAAAAAAGTAATTTTACATCGAATTAACAAGATTGAATATGGACGACTTTTTTACATCAGAGGAAAAAAAGGAGCTTTTTTCACTCTACCGGCATTTGATGTTATCTGCCGGAGACAGCATTTCCTGGCAGGATTGCCAAAAATTAAAAAAACATCTAATCAAAGCAGCCCAGTGTAACGGATTGCAACACAATAACTTCGGGATGAATCCCGTCATCAGAGATTTACAAACGGCAGTCATCGTAGCTGAAGAAATCGGTATGAAAGGCTCGTGCCTCATTGGTATCATGCTGCACGAAATTGTAAAGGCGCATATACTGTCTATCGAAGAAGTAAACACCGAATACGGAGAAGATGTGGCAAGCATCATCAAGGGATTGGTAAAAACAAACGAGCTGTATGCGAAGAGTCCGGCGATAGAATCGGAGAATTTCCGCAATCTCCTGCTCTCGTTTGCCGAGGATATGCGTGTCATACTGATTATGATTGCCGACCGCGTGAACGTGATGCGCCAAATCAAGGATTCGGGCAATGAAGAAGACCGGAACAAGGTGGCGAACGAAGCCGCTTATCTGTATGCCCCATTAGCGCATAAGCTGGGGCTCTATAAGTTGAAATCGGAACTTGAGGACTTGTCGCTGAAATATACACAGCGGGAAACCTACTATTATATAAAGGATAAGTTGAACGAGACGAAGGCGTCACGCGACAAGTATATCGCCGCTTTTATTGAACCTATACAGAAAAAGGTGGCGGCTGCGGGATTGAAATTCGACATCAAGGGACGTACCAAGTCCATACATTCGATATGGAACAAGATTCAGAAACAGAAAACACCGTTCGAAGGGATTTACGACTTGTTTGCCATCCGTATTATTCTGGATTCGGAACCGGAACCGGCAAAGGAGAAGCAGGAATGTTGGCAGGTATATTCCATTGTGACCGATATGTACCAGCCTAACCCGAAGCGTCTGCGTGACTGGCTTTCTATCCCGAAAAGCAATGGTTACGAGTCGTTGCACATCACTGTGATGGGACCGGAAGGAAAATGGGTGGAAGTACAGATACGTACCCGCCGCATGGACGAAATCGCTGAGCGCGGACTGGCTGCTCACTGGAGATACAAAGGCATCAAAGGCGAAACTGGTTTGGACGAATGGCTGACTTCGGTTCGCGAAGCATTGGAAAATGCGGACAACGACTCGATGAAAGTGATGGACCAGTTCAAAATGGACCTTTACGAAGATGAGGTTTTCGTATTTACTCCCAAAGGGGATTTGTTCAAACTGGCGAAAGGCGCTACGGTGCTCGATTTCGCTTTCCATATCCATAGCAAACTGGGATGCAAATGTATCGGCGCCAAGGTGAACGGCAAGAATGCCCAACTCAAACAGAAGTTGAACAGCGGCGACCAGGTGGAGATTATGACTTCAAACACCCAGACTCCGAAACAGGACTGGCTGAATATCGTGACCACTTCCAAAGCCCGTACGAAGATTCGGCAGGCACTTAAGGAGATGGTAGCGCGTCAGCACGATTTTGCGAAGGAGACATTAGAACGGAAGTTCAAGAACCGCAAGCTGGAGTATGACGAGGCGACAATGATGCGCCTTATCAAGCGTTTGGGATTCAAGAACGTGACGGAGTTTTATCAGAAAATAGCTGATGAAGCACTAGATGTCAATGAGGTTCTGGACAAATACATCGAGCAGCAGAAACGCGATAATGATACGCATGACGAGATTGTGTACCGGAGCGCCGAGGGATACAACATGCAGATGCCACAGGAAGAGACGACATCAAAAGAAGATGTGCTTGTGATTGACCAAAACCTGAAAGGGTTGGAATTCAAGCTTGCCAAATGTTGTAATCCTATTTATGGTGACGATGTATTCGGTTTTGTGACGGTAAGCGGAGGAATCAAGATTCACAGGAGAGACTGCCCCAATGCGAATCAGATGCGCGAACGCTTCGGTTACCGGATTGTAAAGGCACGATGGGCGGGCAAGTCGGAAGGAACGCAGTATCCTATCACGTTGCGCGTTGTGGGACATGACGATATCGGTATTGTGACGAATATCACTTCGATTATATCCAAGGAAAACGGAATCACACTGCGCTCTATCGGCATTGATTCGCATGACGGATTATTCTCAGGAACACTGACGATTATGGTCGGTGATACGGGAAGGCTGGAAGCGCTTATCAAGAAGCTGAGGACGGTGAAAGGAGTGAAACAGGTAAGCCGGAATTAACAACAAATTCATATAATAAAATAGTGACGCCATCCGCATGTGATAGCGTCACTATTTTTATAGTATAGCGTCACTATCCGGACGGCATAGTGACGCCATTTTCAAGAGGGATTTTAGCACCCTTATCTCACTTTCTTTCTTATATAATAAGGATACGTCGCAATGACGAAAAATGCCAAAGACACCAAAGCTACTATCTGTCCGATATGCAGCATCTTGTCGGTATCCAAATCCAGGTAGCACGCAGTGGCGATACCTAAGGAAATTCCGACCTCGCTTGCCAAAAGATGGGTGGTGTTTGCCGTTCCACGCTGGCAGTGATGGGACAACTTCACAAACATGACCAGAAACTCCGGCATGACAAGTCCCAATCCAAGCCCCAGAAGTACAGAAGGAGCAGATATTGAGCCGTTCGGATCCAACAGAGACATCGCGAGCATTTCCAGTCCGATTCCTACAATGACCAGCCTCAGTGCTTTCTCTTTCATAAAGGACAGGCGAGCCAAAAGCAAGGATATCAAATATCCGATTCCCACTCCTACAAAGAAAGGTACAGGTATTCCCATATTTCCAAGTACGGAGTCATTAAGGAAAGGATGGACAAGCGGAATCAACAATCCCGGTACGAACGTAATCAGAATCATATTGATGGCAGGCACCCATCCGCGCAACAGCAAAAAGCGGTCGAAAGAATAGAGTTTGGTAACAATCGGTGCACGGAAAGGCACATAGACACCGGACGCTATCAGGATTCCCGCTGCTCCGGTGATGACAGAGACGGACAACAAGTTCTGAAAGGAATAACTCTGATAGAGCCATACTCCGAGGATGATACCTAGAATCATTCCCAAACGCGCCATCCATGAGAAACCGACATTTCCCGCACTGCGCAGTGTAGAATTGGTGACGTCGATTGCCAAGGTGATGCCTGCGGTGGTCGCTATGCCAAAAGCCAATCCCTGCACGGTACTCAGCAGAATAAGTTCCGTTATGTTGGTCACAAAAGCATAACCTACCGTTGCTGCTACCATAAGGGCAAAAGAGAATACACACACCGTCTTACGTTTGTATGCATCCACAAGATAGGCATGGAAAGGACCGATAAGGAACATTCCCAGCGTGAAAAATAGAAAAGCAACTCCTGTCTGTGCCACCGGTACTCCGAGACGGTCCCCCATCTCAATGGAAAGTACCGGAAATAACACATACAAGGATATAAACAACAGCAAATTAGCTATACATATCCGCATAAAATGTACTGTCCACAATTTTACTGCCATATACTATTTTAATATTGTTCCTTCTCGTTGGGGAAGTCGCAATTCTTCACGTCGGACACATAACGGCTGATAGCGTCGGTCATCACCGTGTACAGGTCAGCATAACGACGCAGGAAACGGGGACGGAAACCATTGTTCATACCCAACATATCCTGAACAACCAATACTTGACCATCTACCTGACCACCCGCACCGATACCGATGATAGGTATAGTCAGCTCGGAAGCTACACGTGCGGCAAGAGAGGCTGGAATCTTTTCAAGCACGATGGCAAAACAACCCGCCTCTTCAAGCAGATGTGCGTCGCGAATCAATTTTTCGGCTTCGGCCTCATCTTTGGCACGTACGGTGTAAGTACCATATTTATTAATAGACTGCGGCATTAGTCCGAGATGTCCCATCACCGGAATGCCCGCACTGATTATGCGTTTCACAGAACCAATGATTTCTTCTCCACCTTCCAGTTTCAAAGCATCAGCGTGACTTTCTTTCATGATACGGATGGCAGAAGCAAGACCTTCCATTTCGTTTCCCTGATAAGAACCGAAAGGCATATCTACTACTACCATCGCACGCTTCACGCCACGTACTACGGATTTAGCATGATAAATCATCTGGTCGAGCGTAATAGGCAATGTAGTCACGTTTCCTGCCATTACATTGGAAGCGGAGTCGCCTACGAGAATTACGTCCATTCCTGCACCGTCTACAATCTGTGCCATTGTGTAATCATAGGAAGTAAGCATAGAAATCTTTTCGCCTCTCTGTTTCATTTCAACCAAACGATGAGTAGTCACCTTTCTTGTATCATCTGATATATAACCAGCCATTTCTTTTTTAATTTTGAATTGTAAATTAATTATTATGTGTTTTGAGCGATGTTCTTGAACACCGGCAAAAAAAATCGGGGCAAAGTTATAACATTTAATTCATAACAGAGAAGGAAATGCAAAAAAATCCTCTCAACCATTTGTCCGGGATAGCCAACAGATGGTTGAGAGGATGAAGAAGACGTTATACAAAGCGAAATCAGCGGTGCAACGTCAACAATTTATCGCAGGTCATTGCGGTAAAGTCATTCATGACATAATGGGCTTTTCCGGCGATGGCTTCGGCAGAATTGGTGGTGGCAAGTCCGATAACGGTCGCGCCCGAAGTCATTCCGGCTTGCAGACCGTGAAAAGAGTCTTCAAAAACATAGGTATTTTCGGGGGTGACGCTGAATATTTCCATTCCAAGAAGGAAACAGTCGGGAGCGGGTTTGGAGCGGGCGAACATTTCACCGGTAAGGATACGGTCTACCATTCCCTTAAATTCGGGATGAGCATTGTAGACGTTCTGCATCTTTTCTTCATTGGAACTGGTGACTACGGCTATCTTCACACCGTGACGGTGCAGGTCGGCTATAAAGGCTTCCACTCCGGGAATATATTCGTAGAACATTTGCTTTTCAAAGACATTAAGTTTGGCTGTGATTTCCCGTTGTGCTTCAGGGAGAGTCGGGAAGTACTTCTCGTAAATCTGTGTCAGAGTCTGTCCTTTGATACGGCGCCCGAAATCTTCTTCGTTCAGATGTTTCAGTCCTTGTTCGTTCCAAAAGACAGTGTACTGTGTCTCTGTATCCATAATGACACCGTCGAAATCGAACAGCGCTGCAATCGTTTTCGTTGTATTCATATAAACTTTCTTTTTACCTAAAAACGTTAAACCTTATGTATCAGTCCGCGCAAAGTTCCGAATAATCATCGAATCAGACAAATTATTCGTACCTTTGCCCTACTTAAAAAAACGTAACATTCGTTTTCTCGTCCAACCTAATATCCAAGCGCATGAGTAAGAACGACCCACATATTTTAGGAAAAGTTTCCCCAAAAATGTGGAGAATAATCAGACGAAAGCACAATAAGTTGATGTTTTCACCTCTTTATTGTTCTTTTTTTCCTATTTTCCATACAAACTATTATCATTTCGTTTGAAAACTATATATTCGCATCAAGTTTTCTAAACTATATTATTATAATTATGATGAGAAAAAGTTTATATACGCTCTTGTCGTTTCTTTTACTTTCCGGATGCGGTATGACTGATTATCATCCATACGATGTCCACATCAGCGGTGAGACAAATGTCAATGCACACAATATCGAAAAGATAGAAGCAAATTGCAAAGGTAAGACTAAACTACGTTTTGTAACTATGGGTGATTCACAACGCTGGTATGACGAGACGGAAGAGTTTGTGAAAGAGATTAATAAACGGGATGATATTGATTTCGTCATTCATGGCGGAGACATGAGTGACTTCGGAGTGACGAAAGAGTTTCTTTGGCAGCGAGATATTATGAATGGACTTAAAGTACCTTATGTGGTCCTGATTGGAAATCATGACTGCCTCGGCACAGGGGAAGAAACATACAAAGCCGTATTCGGCCCTACCAATTTCTCTTTCATTGCGGGCAATGTGAAGTTTGTCTGCCTGAATACCAATGCACTGGAATATGATTATTCCGAACCCGTTCCGAATTTCACTTTTATGGAGCAAGAGATAAAGGACAGAAGGGACAAGTTTGAAAAGACGGTAATTAGCATGCACGCGCGCCCCTATACGGACGTATTCAATGACAATGTAGCCAAAGTGTTTCACCGTTATGTCACCGAATATCCGGGAATACAATTCTGCACGGCCGCCCATACTCACCACCATCGGGATGATGTGATTTTTGATGATGGAATACATTATATCACCAGCGACTGCATGGATTGCCGCAGTTACCTGGTATTTACCATAACTCCGGAAAAGTACGAATATGAACTGGTTAAATACTAAATATATCTTGCGGGCAGGAGTGCTGTCGATACTTCTCCCGTTCCCAGATCTGATTTCAGCCACGTGTAAGACAGACACCGTCATAGACACATACAAGGCAAACTCACTCCGCTTTATCATCAAGTCTGATTCAATCATTGCTTTTCATACAGATGATTCCGTATTTACGGTTATCAAAGCAGATTCCATATTGCCTGCCACGCCCAAGGAAGTGAAGCGTACCCGTTACGATAATCGGGTGCACCGTTTCCGTAGAAACTGGGAAAGGATTATCCCCACTCATTCTAAAATACAATATGCCGGAAACATGGGATTGCTCTCTTTCGGCACAGGATGGGATTATGGAAAGCGGAATCAATGGGAAACAGACTTATTGCTGGGATTTATTCCGAAATACTCTTCAAAGAAAGCCAAAGTGACGATGACGCTCAAGCAGAATTATATGCCTTGGAGCATCAACATAGGAAAAGGATTCTCTACGGAACCGCTCACCTGCGGTCTTTATATAAACACGGTATTCGGAGACCAGTTTTGGGTAAATGAACCCGACCGTTATCCGAAAGGTTACTACGGTTTCTCAAGCAAGGTACGTTTCCATATCTTCATGGGACAGCGGCTGACTTATGATATTGACCCACAACGCAGATTTCTGGCAAAGTCTGTGACTTTCTTCTATGAGATAAGCACTTGCGACCTTTACTTGATTAGCGCCTTCCAGAATAGCTATCTACGTCCCCATGATTATCTCAGCCTATCCTTCGGATTAAAGTTCCAATGGCTGTAACATCAGTAGATACGGACGAGAACCTCATTTCCCATATAAGCAGTATCGTTTGAGCCGGTTTGTACAACTATCAGTTTCTTACCGGTTCTTCCATTACCCTTTTAGACAATTTAACTACCTTTTTTGACAAAAATATATCCAAACAGAGGTTTTATTTGTTGTTAATAATGTGTAACTTCGCACAGTGAAAACCAATACGACAATCTTATAACTTTATAATATATTGCCTATGATATTTACAGCAGAAAACACCTTACTTATCGGTTCTATCTTACTTTTCGTCAGCATAGTCGTTGGAAAGACCGGATACCGCTTTGGAGTACCCACCTTATTACTATTCCTTGTAGTGGGAATGATATTCGGAAGCGACGGTTTAGGACTCCAGTTCCATAACGCCAAAGAGGCCCAATTCATCGGTATGGTCGCTTTGAGCATCATCCTGTTTTCGGGTGGTATGGACACGAAATTCAGAGAGATAAAACCCATTCTGGGACCTGGTATCGTGCTTTCCACTGTCGGAGTTTTGCTTACAGCTCTTTTCACCGGACTCTTTATCTGGTGGTTGTCCGGCATGAGTTGGACGAACATTTATTTACCCATCACCACTTCCCTGCTATTGGCTGCTACCATGTCGTCTACGGATTCGGCTTCAGTATTCGCCATTCTCCGTTCGCAGAAGATGAACTTAAAGCACAATCTCCGCCCCATGCTGGAGTTGGAAAGTGGAAGTAACGACCCGATGGCGTATATGCTTACCATTGTCCTGACACAGTTTATCCAGTCGGCAGGTATGGGAGTCGGTGCTATCGTAGCGTCTTTTCTCATCCAATTTATTGTAGGTGCTGCCACCGGATACATACTCGGCAAACTGGCCATCCTAATGTTGAACAAACTCAATATTGACAATCAGGCATTATACCCTATTCTATTATTGGCTTTCGTCTTCTTTACCTTCTCCATTACCGACTTGCTGAAAGGCAACGGATACTTGGCTGTATATATCGCCGGTATGATGGTAGGAAACAACAAAATCATGCATCGCAAGGAAATCTATACATTCATGGACGGACTGACCTGGCTGTTCCAAATCATTATGTTCCTCTGTCTCGGATTGCTTGTCAATCCGCACGAAATGCTGGAAGTGGCAGTCGTAGCCTTACTTATCGGTGTGTTCATGATTGTTATCGGTCGTCCGTTAAGTGTGTTTCTCTGCTTGCTCTCCTTCCGGAAAATCACGATGAAGTCACGTTTTTTCGTGTCGTGGGTAGGATTACGCGGAGCGGTTCCTATCATCTTTGCCACCTATCCGGTGGTTGCGGGAGTAGAAGGCTCGAATATCATCTTTAATATAGTGTTCTTCATTACGATTGTTTCACTAGTCGTACAAGGTACTACCATTTCTTTCGCGGCGCGTTTATTACATCTCTCCGAACCTTTGGAGAAGACAGGCAACGACTTCGGCGTCGAACTGCCGGAAGAAATTGATTCCGACCTTAGTGACATGACGGTCACTCGTGAAATGTTGGAAGAGGCTGATACATTAAAGGATATGAATCTTCCCAAAGGCACACTGGTAATGATTGTGAAACGTGAAGATGAGTTCCTGATTCCCAACGGAACACTGAAGTTGCATGAAGGGGACAAACTCCTGCTTATCTCCGAAAAATCCAAGGATGAAAAAACGGAACAGGCATAATCTCTGAAAAGATTTGCCGAAACTCTTTATATACTCAATCTTTAGGAACGGATTACGTGAATTACACGTTTTTTGATTAATCAATCTCTTAAAACCGTGAAATCCATGTAGTCCGTGCCTATTAATATTATCATAAATAATTGATTTATCCGCTCCCCCCTTAACGCTTCAGCCGTATCAATGAATAGAGTTAGAAGGAAGAAACAAAAAAGCCCGTATATCAATGCAAAATATTGTTCAGACCGCCTCCGTTAATTAACCGTAAAACTTAAATTTAAAATTCGGGTTACAGTTATGAAATATTAAATTTGCGCAGTTTTAAACTAAATGTGCAAGAATCGAATGGAACAAGAACATCAGTTCATTGATTATATTGAGCAAAGCATCATCAAAAACTGGGATAGAAATGCCTTAACTGACTATAAAGGAATCACCCTTCAATATAAAGACGTAGCGCGTAAAATCGCCAAGTTTCACATCGTCCTGGAAAGCGCAGGAATCCAGCCTGGAGATAAGATAGCAGTCTGCGGACGAAACAGTGCCCATTGGGCGGTTACTTTTCTGGCAACTATTACCTATGGAGCTGTCATTGTGCCTATCCTGCACGAATTCAAAGCGGACAATATTCATAATATCGTCAACCATTCCGAAGCTAAATTACTTTTTGTAGGCGACCAGGCATGGGAAAACCTGAACGAGGATGCCATGCCCTTACTGGAAGGCATCGCTCTATTGACCGACTTCTCCGCCCTGGTATCACGCAATGAAAAACTCACCTATGCTTTCGAACACCGGAATGCCATTTACGGTCAGCGGTATCCCAAGAATTTCCGACCGGAACATATCTGTTATCGGAAAGACAAACCGGAAGAACTGGCTATCATCAATTACACTTCGGGCACTACGGGCTATTCAAAAGGAGTCATGCTTCCCTACCGCAGTATCTGGTCGAACGTGACTTATTGTTTCGAAATGCTCCCCGTCAAACCGGGAGACAATATCGTTTCCATGCTTCCCATGGGACATGTGTTCGGTATGGTGTACGACTTCCTGTACGGATTCTCGGCAGGTGCACATATCTACTTCCTGACACGTATGCCGTCGCCGAAAATTATTGCCCAATCGTTCGCAGAGATTAAGCCGAGAGTTATCTCCTGTGTACCCTTGATTGTAGAGAAGATTATCAAGAAGGATATTCTGCCCAAAGTAGACAGCAAGATTGGCAAACTGTTGCTGAAAGTGCCTATCATCAATGATAAGATTAAGTCTTTGGCACGCCAGGCGGCTATGGAAATCTTCGGCGGAAACTTTGACGAAATCATTGTCGGCGGTGCTCCTTTCAACGCCGAAGTGGAAGCTTTCCTCAAAAAGATAGGATTCCCCTATACCATCGCATACGGTATGACCGAATGCGGTCCGATTATCTGCTCCAGCCGTTGGGAGACGCTGAAACTCGCTTCCTGCGGAAAAGCAACGACACGCATGGAAGTAAAGATTGATTCGCCGAATCCCCAAACACATGCCGGAGAAATCATTTGCAGAGGAATGAATATGATGCTGGGATATTATAAAAATCCTGAAGCTACCTCACAAATCATTGATATACACGGCTGGCTACATACAGGCGACCTCGGCACAATGGACGAAGAAGGATATATAACCGTCCGCGGCCGCAGCAAGAACCTGCTACTTACTTCGAGCGGACAGAATATCTACCCCGAAGAAATTGAAAGCAAGCTGAACAACCTGCCGTACGTATCAGAATCAATCATCGTCTTGCAACAGGAGAAACTGGTGGCTCTCATCTACCCGGACTTTGACGATGCTTTCGCCCATGGATTGCAACAGGAAGACATTCAGAAGGTGATGGAACAGAACCGTATCGAACTGAACCTGCAACTTCCCAACTACTCGCAGATAAGCAAAATAAAAATCCATTTCGAAGAATTTGAAAAGACTGCGAAAAAGTCTATCAAACGCTTTATGTATCAGGAAGCGAAAGGATAATGCAGTGATATCATAAATCATAAGATTTAGTTAAAAACAAAAACGGTGAACAGCCACAAGTGCTGTCCACCGTTTTTTCTAACCTCTCAATCAACTTTATTCAGAATCAGTAAAGAGTTGATTAGCCCCACAGCTTCGGAAGCAATCTGAATGGTATGCCAGGAAGTACCGTGCCTGTGTGATTCCAACCGTTATTTGTGCAACAGGATATCAGTTCCCGGGACAATCTTTCCCATCGACCAGACACAACGCACATTCAATTCCTTGTCAAGAATCACAATATCGGCATCTTTTCCTTTAGCCAGCGCCCCTTTCCGGTCGCTTACTCCAATCAAACGGGCAGGAGTCTCGGAAGCCATACGTACAGCGTCTTCCAAAGGTATATTCGCTTTCTTAACCATCGTACGCACCAGTACATCCATAGTAGCCAAGCTGCCTGCCAACGCGGAATGGTCTGCCATCTTGCATACTCCGCCCTCAATAATATAATGAGGGTCAACCGGTACAGTCCCGTCAGAAGCAGCATAAGCCAGGGCATCCGTCACGAGACAAGTATTTTCCACCCCTTTCAGCTTATACACCAATTTCAATATGGTAGCCGGCAAATGAATACCGTCCGCAATCACTTCCACAGTCATTCCGTCCGTCAGATATACGCTTTCCACCGTCCCCTCATACTTGTACTCACGACGTTTGTGGAACCCCGGCATTGCATTATAGAAATGCGCCGCATGAGTAAATCCTACCGCGTATGCAGCCTTAATTTCATCATATTCGGCTTCTGTATGCGTCACGGCCGTCATGATTCCTTTTGAACGGGTGTACTTTGCAAAATCATGCGCACCAGGCAATTCAGGGCTGATGTCCCAACGCTTGATGCAAGAGGTATGCTCCAATAAAGGAATATATTCATTCTCGTCCGGTGTTTTGAGGAAGCCGTCATACTGCGTACCTGCCATCTTCGGATTCAGATAAGGCCCTTCGATGTGCAAGCCGAGAATAGGAGAATCTTTCTCCTGCATCATACTCTCGCAAACATCGACTGCCTGATAAAGCCTTTCAAAAGAAATAGACGATAAAGTAGGAAACATAGTAGTGGCGCCATGCTTCAAATGAACGGTGGTTGCCACACGGAAAGCCTCTTCCGTCGCTTCGGTAAAATCGTGCCCGCCACCACCATGTGCGTGCATACTTACAAATCCCGGCACGATTGTCATTCCGCGGGCATCAATCACTGTTGCGCCGATAACCGCCAGGTCGCTGTTAGTCACCTCTAATATTTTTCCATCACAAACCAATACGGAACCATCTTTCAGCCAACCTTGCGGGGTAAGTATTCTTCCGTTAATTATCTGAGTTAACATAGTCTTCTTTTTTATTAGATTTAAAACAGTTTGTTGGTGCCTTCCACCAATTGTCCCATTGCCCATACAGCCCTTACATTCAAGTCTCTGTCCAAAGCAATGATATCGGCATCCTTACCACGCTCGAGCGTACCTTTGCGGTCCAGCACTCCCATGATGCGGGCAGGCGTCTCGGAAATCATCCTTATCACATCTGCCAAAGGAATCTCCGCTTTCTGCACCATCGTACGAATAAGGCGGTCCATTGTCGCCACACTTCCCGCCAAAGCGGAACGGTCTGCCAGTTTACAAACGCCATCCTCTATAATCACACGCGGGTCGAAAGCCGTCTGACTGTCACTCGCCGCACAAGCCAACGCATCCGTAATCAAACAGGTACGCTCCACTCCTTTTATTTTATAGACAAGACGCAGGATCGTCGGAGGCACATGGATACCGTCCGCCACAACTTCCACCGTCATATCGTCAATCAAATAAATACTTTCTACCGTACCTTCATATTTATACTCTTTCCGTTTATGGAAACCGGGCATAGCGTTGTAGAAATGGGTAGCATGGGTATATCCCGCCTCATAAGCGGTCTGTATATCCTCAAATTCCGCCTGTGTATGTCCTACTGACGCCAATACGCCTTTCGCCGTGATATACTTGCCGAACTGCATAGCTCCCGGAAGCTCCGGCGCAGCGTCCCAACGCTTGATACAATGCGTCTCCTCAAGCAACGGGATATATTCTTCAGGGTCGGGATTCTTGATATTTTCAGGAATCTGCCCGCCTGCCATTTCCATATTGAAATAATGTCCTTCCAGATGAAGTCCGAGTACCGGGCTATCGGGTTCCGCCATCATTTTTCCAGTAGTCTCCGCAGCTGCGCGAATCATAGGAATGGTGGAAGAAGAAAGGGTGGGAAAAATACTGGTGGTACCGTGTTGCATATGAGCTTTGACAGCTGTCCGGAAAGCCTCTTCCGTGCCTTCCATAAAATCTCTTCCGCCACCGCCATGAGCATGTATTTCTACTCCGCCGGGAACAATGTACATTCCTTTGGCATCAATCAGTTTGGCTCCGATAATGGCAAGATCACAATTGGTTACTTCCAGTATTTTGTTATCACGGATAAGTACCGACCCATCCTTGAGCCAGCCTTGCGGGGTCAGGATGCGTGCATTAATGATTTGTGTTAACATATCATCTGTTATTAAATTAATTATAGGTCTGTGTGAATCAATGACGCTCTTTTTTGGGGGGAGTACATTGATTTTGTCAGTTGCAAAATTACGCTTTTCTATTCAATCTATTGATAAAATCGTCCGGCAAACTTCCGATATAATACAAAAAAAAGGTTGCCAATCTTATCGACTGACAACCTTACGTCTATATGGAGCGGAAAACGAGACTCGAACTCGCGACCCTAACCTTGGCAAGGTTATGCTCTACCAACTGAGCTATTTCCGCAAACTAAATTTCGTCATTCAGAAAACTGAAAGATTGGTGCCCAGAACAGGACTCGAACCTGCATGCCTCTCGACACACGCACCTGAAACGT
>ERZ778503.195-NODE-195-length-50865-cov-8.846762_pt1 | contig 50865 bp, 39 predicted proteins | sample MGYA00510047_ERZ778503 | MGnify/ENA primary metagenome ERZ778503 (study PRJEB29527, sample SAMN07138965) | mouse gut metagenome | material: feces | host: mouse | place: China:Nanjing | collected 2016-01-25 ... | reverse complement strand
GTCGCAACGGAATCCGTCGGGATTCTGCAAGGTATGTTTTGAGCTGCACGAAACTTATTTTGCAGCTCAAAACCCTTGCAGTATATTGGTTGGTCTTACTCCAAAATCGTAATCCCCGTTGCCGATTTCACACTCCGATTTTTCCTTTTTTGCTTTCATTGTGATTGGCGGCGAAAAGAAAAAACCAGACAAATCATTGCTGATTTATCGGCTTCGGGCAAGATGGTTGTTTCCTTACATCGGCGCATAGTCGATTTCACCGAGGGAGTTGATTGCATCCTGTTTGAGGCTGTCAACGACATGGAGGTATCGCTCCGTCATCTTTATAGAGGTGTGTCCGAGGAGGCTCGACACCGTTTTGATGTTGGCTCCTTTGGTAAGGACGTTCACCGCGAAGCTGTGCCTGGCGCAATGCCATGTGATTTTCTTCCTGATGCCTGCCTCCTTTACCCATGTACGAAGATACAGGTTGCAGATATTGTAATGCGGGAGTTTGAATATCCGTTCATCAAAGTTGTCATCGCATGGCTCCCCAATCAGACGGATAAGGGTGTCGTTCAACGGAACGATTACCCAGCTCCGGCTGCTGTGGTCTTTTGTCTTTTGCTGTTGGAACCGCAATGTCTGGGTTGAGTAATCCACATTGCGGTAAGTCAACTGGCTTGTATCGCACCATCGTACGCCGGTGTAAAGACCGAAGATGAACGCACGGTGAATCTCCGGCTTCTCGCCTTCAAAATGTGTCGCAACAAGCTGCTGTATTTCCTCCGGCAGAAGGATCTCCTTTTGCAGCGTCATATTGTCGTTCTTCAACACGAAACCTCGACACGGATTTTTCTTGATGAGGTCTTTGTCAACAGCCGCAGTAACCATACGCTTGAACATCCGGAAATAGATTTTCGGACCGTCGCCTGTTCCGTTCTCTTTCAGATACTCCACATAAGCTGCCACCATGTCAAGCGTCAGTTGCGTCATCTTAAGATTATTCCTGTAGAGAGAATATCTCGGCGTATCGGCAAGAAAGTTCTTGAACTTTTGCAGTCCGTGCCCGAGCGTTATGCGAGTATATTTGGTGAGGGCCGGAGATTTGATGTACTCGTTGCAGAACTCAAGAAAATCCTCGTCCAGATCCTTGCGGAGTCGATAGCCCTCCCTGTCCTCAAGGAAAGATTGCTCACGTTCAAAACGTATCTTTTCAGCAAGGGCAAGAGTATTCTTGTTCTGCATCCGCTCCTGCTGGTTGCGGGGATGAAGCCAGATATACAGATTTAGGTTTTCTTTCTTGCGGGAGTGTTTGATTTGATATTTCGGTTTACCCGCCATCGCTCCCTCGGTGTAAAACACCTGGTTCCCATCCTCGTCAAGCACAGGCGTTTCAGTCCTGCCGAGATAATATTCAAGGTAGAGGCTGGCACGTCCGTCGCTCAGTTCCGACTGTTGAAGCTTGGGATTCTGCTTCTTGCGATTTTCTAATTTTGCCATACAATTCTAATTTTGCGCAAAGATAATCCGAGGTATAATAATCTGAAAATCGCCATACACATCCCTTAACATTTACCCCATACCTACAGTTAATAATCAAGGGTACAAAAGGTGTACTTTTTGAGAAAATATGGGCAAAAAGAGGAAAATCGCCTCAAGATTGATAATGGCTATCATGCTGATAACAAGTATGATTAGCTCATTTGACTTATTCCCGTTTTTCTATCATCGAAATCTGGAAAATTTCAATCATCATCAAGAATACAGCAGACAGTAGATGCCCTTGTGGATATGTATATATCGCTAACCGGGAGCACGCGAGTGCCCTCGGACGGCATATCACACATATTCTGCGTGAGGCTTCTGCACGTCTGCTCGTTCTATGATGATGGGCAGTTCCAGGGCCTCAGTTGGAAGAACGAGCTGACAGTAAGGCTCTCACGCTTCTTTTTTTATATACGCATATCCCCACTGCCTTACTGCCGAGAGTCCACAAGGTGCCTACATCTGAAATGCAAATTGCCAAACCACCACTTACCACTACATGCGCCTGAGGGCCGCAGACCATGCTGCGCATCCCTCACAAGGGGCGCAGCATGATCTGCCACGCATGTGCAACACCCACGCAGGGCCCCCGACCACTGACATATCAGGTCTCTTCAATCAGGTTTTGCGACGGAATACGTCCACACAAATCAAATCAACAAACAATAACCAAAACACATGAACAAACTGCTACTAACCCTACTGATGCTCATCGCCACCGCATGGCCATCAACCAGCTTTGCCTTCGAATACCAAGGCATCAAATATGATATCATAGACTTTGAAGCCCAAACCTGCGCCGTCAGCGACACTCAGGGAAACATCATCGGAGACATAATGCTTCCGGAACATCCATTCTACAACCAACTTATCGATGACAATGGCATTATTGTCGATCCTGGCAAAAAATACACCCTGATTCAGATTAGAGAACAAGCTTTCAGTTATTGCAATTCACTTACATCCGTCTCTATACCTGAAACAGTAACCCAAATTCTTGATGGTGCTTTTAGTAACTGTACCTCTCTGACTTCAATCACAATGCCTAACAGTGTCACCGAGATTGGAGCCTGGGCTTTTATCGGGTGCAAATCCCTTACTTCAATCAAAATTCCCAACGGTGTAACTAAGATTGGTGACGGTACATTCAATGGCTGCTCTTCCTTGACTTCAGTCCACCTTCCCGAAGGGATAACCCAGATTGGCGAAAATGCTTTCAGCAACTGTACATCCCTGACTTCCATCAACATCCCTAACAGTGTAACAGAGATTGGTGAATCGGCATTCGATTCATGCACATCACTGTCATCAATCTACATCCCCAATGGGGTAACTCAAATCGGAGAATATGCCTTCGAATACTGTTCATCTCTTAAATCCATCAATATCCCCGAAGCTTCAACTCAGATTAGCAGATGTGCTTACCGTGGTTGCACTTCACTGACCTCAATCACAATCCCGGAATCTATAACCAGTATTGGATGGGAAGCATTCAGTTATTGTTCGTCCCTTGCATCCATCACAATCCCGGAGTCTGTAACTATGATTGGAGGGAGCGCCTTTGAAGAATGTATCGCCCTTTCATCCATAAGTATACCTAAGAACATAAGTGAAATCAAAATACGCACATTCGCCTACTGCACATCTCTTAAATCAGTTGACATTCCCTATGGAGTAACGAAGATAGGAGATAATGTATTCGATAGCTGTGAATCACTCTCTGAAATTGAGATTCCTGCTACCGTCTCAAGTATAGGAATGAACACCTTTCAGGATTGTACCGGTCTTATAACAATTTCTCTTCCTGAGGGAATAAATGTAATCCCTTACAATTGTTTTGGCGGATGCACCGGACTCTTAAGCATATCATTTCCCAAAAGCACATCAAAAATCTCTTCCTATAGTCTTGAAAACATAAAACGGGTTGCAAATATCAGCATTGCTGCCACAACTGTTCCAAACAGTTCCGCTGTTTTCGGGGCTGTACCACTCTCTAAGGACAAAATGAGCATCATCGCACCATATGATGCCGTTGACGAGTATCTCAATGATTACATTTGGAAATCTTTCAAGACATTCAAGAAAGGGGTATACGTATCAATGCCGGATGAAGCCGTTGAGGCTTCGGCCCTGCAGGAGGAGGCTTATCAGGGACTTCTGACGGAGGCCGCTGAAAATGGACTCGATATCAACAGAATGACTTTTGCACATCTCTTCAACGGAGCATCGCTCAATCCCTGCAACGGCACGCGCATTTTTATCAACGTAAAGGAGGGAGAAGAACTTACTGCCGTAATCCTTGACGGCGAGGATGTGACCGAACGGATGGAAGGGAACTCCCTGCTGATTCCCGCTACAGCCTCCGACCGACTGGAAATCATATGCAAAGGGTATGATGTGGGTGTAGATACTGTCGGTGCGGACAGCAACGCGGATATTGACCTCAACCTACCCTACGAAGTGTATACCCTTAGCGGACAGCAGGTACACCCGGCCATCGAGTCTCTAAACCCAGGCATCTACATCATCCGCCAAAACGGCAACGTCCGTAAGATCTCAATCCGCTGACATTCCCATCGGGCCTACCCTCTCGTCACCCCATATTCCATCCACCGTAACAGGGGGCGCATCCTTACAGACAGGTGCGCCCCCTCCAAGTTATCCGTGCATCCGTGACCGACGGGCCGCTGACAGCATCCCCTGCGGCACTTACCGCCCTTCGGCACACTCAATAACTCCGCACACTCAAAAATCCGCATTGCTATTTTCCATTTCCTTTGGTGGGTTTGAGATTTTTCGCTAACTTTGTATGTTTAAACACATGAAGCGCTTCCTCAGCAGCCTATGACCGATGCGGAAGCCATCATTTTTTGATTAATCAAGTTGTTACATCCGGCTCTCCGGCGATTCACCCCGCGCTACCGGAGCTGTCGCCGACAGCTCACCAGCAACCGAACACAACGGGCTCCGGATACAGAGATATCGTTATTGAAACATGTTTAGAGACAAAACTTGCGGCGAACTTCGTCTCGCCGACGCAGGCCAGTCCGTAAGACTGGCAGGATGGGTGCAGCGCGTGAGAAAAATGGGAGGCATGACTTTCCTTGACCTCCGCGACCGCTACGGCATCACTCAGGTGGTGTTCAATCAGGAAGTCAATCCGGAAGTGTGCGGAATCGCCAACTCCCTCGGCCGTGAATACGTGGTAGAGATTGCCGGAAAAGTCGAGGAACGCACGTCAAAAAACTCAGCCCTACCTACCGGCGACATCGAAATCATCGCTTCTGACGTGAAAATCCTCAATAAGTCGGAAATACCCCCCTTCACTATCGAGGATAATACAGACGGCGGCGACGACCTCCGCATGAAATACCGCTATCTCGACCTGCGACGCCCTTGCGTGCGGAAAAACCTCGAACTGCGCCATAAAATGGCTTTCGAAATCCGCCGATACCTTGACTCTAAAGGATTCCTGGAAATCGAAACCCCGATTCTGGTGAAATCCACGCCGGAAGGTGCCCGCGATTTCGTGGTGCCATCACGCATGAACCCCGGAGAATTCTACGCTCTCCCTCAGTCGCCTCAGCTCTTCAAGCAGCTGCTGATGGTGAGCGGATACGACCGTTACTTCCAGATTGCAAAGTGCTTCCGCGATGAGGACCTCCGCGCCGACCGCCAGCCTGAATTCACGCAGATTGACTGTGAAATGAGCTTCGTGGAGCAGGAAGACGTAATCGAAATGTTTGAGGGGCTGGTTAAACATATCTTCAAATACACAAAGAATCTCGAATTCAACGACCCCTTCCCACGCATGACTTGGGCCGATGCAATGCGCCTATACGGTTCTGACAAGCCCGACATCCGCTTCGGAATGCAGTTTGTCGAACTCACTGACCTCGCCCAGGGAAAGGGATTCAGTGTGGCCGACGACGCTCAGATCGTGGTGGGAATCTGCGCGCATGGATGTGCATCATACACCCGCAAACAGCTCGACCAGCTGACCGACTTCGTGAAGCGTCCGCAGGTCGGAGCGAAAGGGATGATCTGGGTGAAGTTTGAGGAGGACGGCTCTGTGAAAAGCTCTGTAGGAAAATTCTACACCGAGGAGCAACTCAAGGAATGGGGACAGCGGGCCGAAGCGAAACCCGGCGACCTGATGCTCGTGCTCTCCGGCGAGACAATGAAAACCCGCAAACAGCTCTGCGAATTGCGTCTGGAGATGGGCAACCGTCTGGGGCTGCGCGACAAAAATGTATTCGCTCCGCTATGGGTCGTAGACTTCCCTCTGTTCGAATGGGACGAGGAGACTCAGCGTTATTATGCGATGCATCATCCCTTCACATCCCCCAACCCCGAGGATATCACGATGCTGCGCACTGATACCGGAAATGTACGCGCCACGGCATACGACATCATTGTCAATGGCACCGAACTCGGTGGCGGATCAATACGTATCCACGATGCCCAGTTGCAGGATGAGATGTTTGAACTGCTCGGGTTCACTCCCGAACGTGCCCACGAACAGTTCGGATTCCTGATGGACGCATTCAAGTATGGAGCACCCCCTCACGGCGGACTCGCTCTCGGCTTCGACCGCTTTGTGTCGATTCTGGCCGGACTTGACACTATACGCGACGTTATCGCCTTCCCGAAGAATAATTCAGGACGCGACGTAATGAACGAATCGCCATCACCTATCGACGACGCACAGCTCGATGAACTGCGTCTGCGCCTCGTCCCGGCCGAGGAGGAGAAGAAAAAGTAAGCGACGTTTGCTCTGTGCAACGTCTTCTCTATACGGTCGATCCCACCACCGGCCCCGCCACTGTCTGGCCGGAACACCATAACCGTTGGAACATGACAATAAAGGTAAAGGATATTGCCAAAGCTATCGAGGATTTCGCTCCGAAGGAACTTCAGGAATCCTACGACAACACGGGTCTGCAGATTGGCGACCCGGAGATGACGGTCAGCGCGATGCTGCTCTGTCTGGATGTCACAGAGGACATTCTGGCAGAGGCACGCCGCCGGCGTTGCAACATGATTGTAAGCCATCACCCGCTACTGTTCTCCGGGCTTAAGCAGATAACAGGCGTCACTCCCACTCAGCGGATTGTGGCCGAAGCGCTATGCTCCGGAATCGCAATCTATGCATCGCATACAAATCTTGACTCCGCCTTCCAGGGGGTGAGCTACGAACTGGCGCATATGCTGAATCTAACCGATGTGCGCCCGCTGCAGCCATCCGCTGAGTCGGCTGATACCGGTCTGGGGGTGATAGGCTCCATTTCGCCGACCCCGAAACTGGAGTTTCTGCGAAAGGTGAAGGAGACTCTCAATGTGGGCCACCTTAAATATGCCGCACAGGCCCCTCATCTGGTAATACGCAAGGTGGCCATCTGCGGCGGTGCCGGCGCTTCGCTTATACGCGAGGCCCGCGCCGCAGGAGCCGACGCGCTCCTGACGGGAGACTTGAAATATCACGACTTCACCTCCAACGGCTACGACCTCCTGCTCGCCGACATCGGACACTATGAAAGCGAACTTTGCACCAAACGCATCTTCTCGCGAATCATACGTCAGGCTTACCCGGATTGTGTGACTTATTTCGCCGAGTCTGAGTCAAACCCCGTGGCCTATATCGACTGACAATATCAAACCCCATAGAAAATCAATTCTTATACTATCCATATGGCAGCTGAAAAGAAATCCGACAAAGAACGCAGTGTTGAAGAACGCCTCAAAGCGCTCTATCAGCTACAGACTATCCTCTCGGAAATCGACCGCATACGCTTTCTCCGCGGCGAACTTCCCAATGAGGTGAAGGATCTCGAGGATGAGATAATCCGCTATCAGACACGAATCCAGAAATATAGCGATGAAATCGTGGACCTCCGCGAAATCATCGCCACTAAAAAGAAGGGAATCGAGGAACGACGCGTGAAAATAGCACGCTATGACACGCAAATCGATAATGTGCGCAACAACCGCGAGTTTGCTTTCCTTGAAAAGGAGAAGGAGTTTGAGAATCTGGAAATCGAACTCGCCGAGAAGAACATCCGCGAGGCCCTCGCCAAAATCAATACTAAGGAGGAGGAAATCAACAAGGCCCGCACTGACCTGCAGAATCAGGAGCAGAGCCTGGAAGACAAGAAGCGCGAGCTTGACGAAATCGTAAGCGAGACCCGTCAGGAGGAGGAAGCCCTCCGTATGCGCGCCAAGGAGCTGGAGGCCGACATCGACCCCTACACTCTGGCTGCATTCAAGCGCATACGCGGCAACGCACGCAATGGCCTCGGCATCGTGACGGTGCAGCGAAAGGCATGCGGCGGATGCTTCAACAAGATTCCGCCTCAGCGTCAGCTGGAAATCAAGATGCACAAGAAGGTAATCGTGTGTGAGTACTGCGGCCGCATCATGATCGACGGCGCTCTCGTGGGCGCCGAGGAGGCCGTAGAAGAGGTGGCTCCCAAGTCCAAGCGCACTGCCCGCCGCTCTGCAAAGGACTAAACCCCTCTGACTGCCACACCCCTATATACAATACAATACAGTCACCCCCGGACTCCGACTTGGAATCCGGGGGTGACTGTATTGTCGTCAATTTACTCTGCCGCGACACTCCGGCATATCGTTTTAAGAAGGCTCCGGGGAGACGTCACTCAATGCAGAGGTAGCGGTGCAGCTGCGCCGACAGGCGCCAGCGAGGATCTTGCTTCACTTTTTCCACCGTATCGGCCACATTGTCACGATAGCGCGCCACGTCAGGCTCATAGCATGGCTGAAGATACATAATCGTGTCGGCGGCACGCTGAGGCATACTGAAATACGCGTCGAGCGGCTGACCGATGTTGACCACCTTTATCTCATCAGCCCGCCCTATTACGATACGGTCGCCCCTTTCGGTCATACCGCTTTTCGGGGAGAGTGTCACCCAGTCGATTCCCTCAGGAAGCGGGTTGGTGCCGTTGGTCTCTATGGCCACATATTTCCCGGCGTCATGAAGTGTGGATATGAGCGCCGAGTCAATGTGCAGACTCGGCTCTCCCCCGGTTATCACTACCAGCCGCGATGGATTGCGCCCGACAGCCTCCATAATCTCATCCACACTCATCCGCACCCCCTCATGATGGCGTGTGTCGCAGAAGGGGCATTGCAGGTTGCATCCGGAGAAGCGCACGAAAGTGGCCGCCTGCCCGGCGTGATACCCTTCGCCCTGAAGGGAATAGAATATCTCGTTGATCAGATAGTGCTTCATATCAGTACATGTTTGATGTGAGCGGGCTTGACGGTTGCCGCAGAATCAGTCTTCCTCGTATATCGCAGTATTTCCTTCGCTCTCCTGCACCTCGCAGCGCCAGGCGTGCTCAACATTCTCCACTACCCAGCGGGCTATGTTTTCGGCCGTGGGATTGAACGGGAGCACATCGTTGAGCACCGCATGGTCAAGAAGACCGGTTATACGGCGCTTCACGTGGGTGAAATCAGTCACCATCCCGTCGGCATTCAATTCGCGGGCACGGCATTCCACTATGATTATCCAATTGTGGCCATGCAGGGAAGTGCACTTGCTTTCGTATGACAGGCTCAGTCTGTGGGCAGCCGAAATCTCAAGGCGTTTCTTTACGTAATACATCTTTTTGTCTCTTCTTCAGTATATCAGTCTTCGTAACGGGTAGGATCCTCGATTCCGGCATCGGCCATGGCCTCGCGGCGCTCGACACAAGTGCCGCAGCGTCCGCAATGCAGCTCACCACCTTTGTAGCAGCTATAGGTCAGTGAATAGTCCATCCCTATCTTCTTGCCGCGGGCCGCAATATCAGATTTGGTGATATGAGTATACGGGGCAAGGATAGTGAGCCCCTCGAATGTGCCCATGCGGATGGCCTCCGACATGGCATCGACAAAGCGCGGACGACAGTCAGGATATATAGTATGGTCGCCCCCGTGGTTGGCAAGCATCACATGGCGAAGGCCACGGCTTTCGGCAAGGCCTGCGGCCACTGACAGCATTATCCCGTTGCGGAACGGCACAACGGTGCTCCGCATATTGTTGTCGGCATAATGCCCTTCCGGAATGGCATCGGCACCCTCAAGCAATGAGCTTTTGAAATATTCCTTCATAAACGACAATGGAATCACGATATGCTCTATGCCGAGCATACGGCAATTCTCACGTGCGCATTCTATCTCGCGTGCATTATGGTTGGAACCGTAATCAAACGTCACAGCAGCCGCGATTCGCTCTTTATAATCATGAAGCATTGTGGTGGAGTCCATACCTCCGGACAGCACCAGCAGCGAGTCTTTTTCTTTCATCTATTTTTATGTATGTTTTTGAGAGTCAGCTGGAGGATGAGAGTGGTAGGGTGATTGTGAGTTGCAGGGGCAAATCAGGCGTGAGCGCCGATATGCTCGGAAAATGCGGCACGCCGCCGCTCTGCCTCAAGCTCCTTATGCCCGGCATCGCCATGATTGGCAAAGGGGAAAATGCTTATCCCGCCGCGCGGCATGAAAAGCCCGCGCACTTCGATATACTTCGGGTCCATCAGCCGACAGAGATCTTTCATGATGATATTGACACAATCCTCATGAAAGTCTCCGTGATTGCGGAATGAGAAGAGATAGAGTTTCAGACTCTTGCTCTCTACCATCTTCCGGCGCGGTATGTAGGAGATATAGATATGTCCGAAATCGGGCTGGCCTGTCTTCGGACAGAGAGTCGTGAATTCCGGACAGTCGAAAGTCACCACATATTCATTCTCCGGATGTTTATTGTCGAATGTCTCAAGCAGCGACGGATCATAATCTGTGGGGTATGCCACATTCTGATTGCCGAGCAGTGAGAGGTCTTTCAGTTCTTCGTCTTGGCGCATTGTTATATTTGTGTTTCTCTTTATCAAAACAGCAGCTGTTTCGTTCAAGTTCGATAAGCAGGCGCTCTAATTTAATTCATACAATCAGCGGGCTTGTTTTTCTGGTCGGCTCCGGCCCGGTGTGAAGGAGAATATGGATATCTTCGACTTAACGGCAAGCCGGAAGCGGCAAAAAAGAAGCCGCAGATTGACAAAAGATTCCCTTTCAATTACGACCGGTTAAATTTGAACGCTCACTTAACAATTACTCAATTTACAAAGATAATAAAAAATATGTCAACTTCGACATCAACAGTCTTAAAAAGTATTATTTATCCATGCTGCAGCACAGCTGGATACAGGAAGCGGTCTTAATCCGACGGAATGGAAATCAGAGTACGGTCTTAACGTTTTTTCAGCCGCACAGTTTGCATTTCACACTCTTTTTGAGTAATTTTGATGTGATTGGGGTATTGTGGTCCACTTATCCCTGTCATTCTTTTTCAGTACCAATAATATCATAAATACTATGCGCACATCACGCGAAGACACCATCCGCCAATATGCAGAAGAGTATCTGGCAGGCCGCTCGGACGAGCAGCGGCAGGAATTCTTCAGCAAACCCATAGCCCGACAGTATTCCAACATCATGGCCTGGCGGCGACGCAACGATAAGCGGCAGGCGGCCCAGGAACCGGAAGCTCTTAGTGTGGCGGCTGTAATCAAACATGCTCAGGCGCTGCCTCGTCTTATCGACTTGACCGTCACCATGTCGGCTCAAGAGATGCAGGAGATGCAGGAGGCGGCCGATGCCATCAAGCAGACTCTAAATAATTATTATCGCGTACGCAATACACGCGAACTACAGGCTCTTAAACAACGGCAGGAAGAAATACAACGCCGCATCGATCAGCTACGATATGAGGGGGCCGATGAATAAGGGGGTCCCGTTCGGTCTGCGAATACCTCTGATTGCCGCAGCATTAGGGTCGACAATCGGCGCGATTGCCCAAGAACCGGCGGATTCTCTCGACTTCGAGACCGACCTCGATGAAATTGTAATCACCAGGCGACTCGACTCCAGGCGGAAGATGCGCGATTCGGCAATGCAATCGGAATTGCTGACAAGTGCCGAACTTACCCGTGCCGCCTGCTGCAATCTCGGAGAAAGCTTCGCCACCAACCCCTCGGTCGATGTCAACTATTCGGATGCCGCCTCAGGTGCGCGTCAGATTCGCCTGCTCGGACTGCCGGGCACCTACGTCCAGATGCTCACTGAGAATATTCCGGCAATGCGTGGCGCGACCGCTCCGTTCGGTCTCGGATATATTCCCGGCCCATGGATGCAGTCGATTCAGATTTCAAAGGGGGCAAGTTCGGTCAAGAACGGCTACGAATCGGTCACCGGGCAGATTAATGTGGAGTTCCTGAAGCCTCAGACCGACCAGTCGGTGGCAGTCAACGCATATGCCGACCATATGGGGCGTGTAGAGGGGAATGCAGCCGGCAACATACATCTGTCTGACAAGCTGTCGGCAGGACTGCTGCTGCATGGCGAGAACTCTTTCGCCTCTCACGATGCCAATGATGACGGATTTGCCGACTCGCCACGAGTGCGTCAGCTCTCGGTGATGAACCGATGGGGGTATTTCGGCAAGAACTATATCCTTCAGGCTGCCATGAGGTATCTCGGCGAGAGACGCAAAAGCGGACAGACTGGCCATCATGCAGCCCATGTCAACGAACCATATCTGATCGACATTTCAACTCAGCGCGGTGAGGCCTGGCTAAAAAACGCCTACATATTTGATGCTGACCACGGCGGTAATGTGGCGCTGATTCTTTCAGCATCGATACATGACCAGAAGAGCGACTACGGGCACCGTTCCTACGATGTGATTCAAAAGAATCTATACGCATCACTTATGTTTGAACGTAATTTCGGGACCCTGCATGCTCTCTCTGCAGGGCTGAGTCTGAACATGGATGATTACCGACAGCATTACCGGCTGATTCCTGAGCCGGCGATTGCGCCGACGCGTCTGGACCAGGCTGAGAATACGGCAGGCGCATATGCCCAGTACACGTTCAACCTCAACTCGCGGATTGTGGCCATGGCCGGACTGAGATACGACCACAGTTCGATCTACGGCTCAATGGTCACTCCGCGCATACATGCCCGATGGAACGTGGCCGACCCCCTGTCATTACATTTCTCGGCAGGCAAGGGATACCGCACTCCATATGCTCTGGCCGACAATAGTTATCTGCTCGCCTCTTCGCGGGCTATTATTATCGAGCCTCATCTGAAGCAGGAAGAGGGGTGGAATCTCGGCGGCGGATTGTCGGGCACGCTTTACCCTTTCAACCGCCGGCTGGAATGGGGAGTAGAATACTACTACACTTCATTTATCAATCAGACGGCCGTCGATCTCGACCGTTCGCCGATGGCTGCTTATATTATCAATCTCCCGGGACGCTCATTTTCGCATTCGGCGCAGGTAGAACTGACTTTCCGCCCTATCGACGACATGAACATCACGGCAGCCTACAGGTATAATGACGTAAAGATGGATTATGGCTACGGACTGGTGGAGAAGCCTCTTACCTCGCGCTCGAAAGGGCTGATTTCGGTAGGGTATACTCCGATGATGGGCATCTGGCAGTTTGACCTGACTCTGGCCATCACCGGCAAAGGACGCCTCCCAGAGCCGGCCACCGACAGCGACGGCTCTCCGCTCTGGAATTCCACATATCGGCCATTTCCGACCCTCAATGCACAGATTACCCGCAATTTCCGCCATTGGAGCATCTATATAGGTGGAGAGAACCTCACCAACTATCGGCAACGCCAACCCATAATCGGAGCCGACAATCCCTGGGGACCTGCCTTCGATGCCACTATGATCTACGCTCCGGTGCATGGCGCGATGGCATACATCGGATTCCGTTATACATTTACCAAATATTAATTCTTCAAGCTATGAGAATACGAAATATCCTGACTGCCGCGGTCATCTGCGCATGCAGTCTATGTGCAGCCGCAGCCTCTCCGGTGGAAGCCGTATTCACGGTGCTCCCAAAGATGCACTGTGAGAACTGCGAGAATAAAATCAAATCCAACCTGCGTTTCGAGAAGGGTGTCAAAGGTGTGGAGACTTCAATTCCCGATCAGAAAGTGACCATAAAATACGACCCCGACAAGACCTCGGAGGAAAAACTCGCAGAGGCCTTCTCCAAAATCGGATATAAAGCCTCAGTCTGCCACGATTCCTCTGACAATGAAGTTCCGGACGTGACTGAAAAATAAAAACCGCATAAGTTGTTAACGAACGTTAAACACCCTGTGAACCGATAACTTTTATTGTTCACAGGGTGTTATAACATTGAAAGATAGAAGATAGAATTTTGTTCATTTTTTATGAGATGGCGACTCCATCAAGTAAAACCGGATGTTAATAAGACATCACAAAAAGCGGCTACTCGGGATGAGCAGCCGCTTTTTGTAACAATTGATATCCATAAGCACGCGTTCTAAGAACGCTTATTTTTCACAAAGCTCTGTCTCCTTTCAAGACGCCGCTATCATAGACAATCCTCTATACGCATCGATATTCTGCGGATTGCCCGGCAATCGGAAAGCAGTTCCCGATGTGCATGCAGAGCCGCCAGATAGACTGGCAGACCTATCGGCAGAAGCATCATAAGCGTCAGGCAGAGCCAGCGGCGGGTTGTCGGACGGTAGACCCACACCCGCTTTACGACAGGCATCTCATCAAGCAGACGTATCACACGATGGTCGCGGCTGTCGTGAAGATACTCCACACACTCCTCCGTCATATCGGCCACTTCACCCACATTCTCAGGAGATATTCCCCCCCTCAGCCAATAGGCTGCATAGCCGGGGCGCGAGGCGTAACGCGCCTGAAGACGTGCGGCGGCAGCTCCAAGACACTGGAGCATTCTGCGTCCCTTATGAGGATTGACCTCATTGATGATCACCTCTTTCTGTGTGATATGGCGCTTGATGCGCGCTCCGATGATGCGACGGAAGAATGCCGTATAGCGGTCTTTGTCGAATACCACCGAATCATTCATCGCCGCCCGCGTCACATAGATGCCAAGCGGAGCAAGTATGAACGTGGATAGCCACATCCCGAGCCATACGGCCATGCGCCCGTCGCGCGCCATCTTATAGCCCGTATTGTCGATGATATAGTACACAAGGAAAAGCAACACCGATATCACCAGAGGCGTGCCCAGTCCCCCCTTGCGTATTATAGCTCCCAACGGCGCCCCGATAAAGAAGAATATCAGACAGGCCACAGAGAGTGTGAATTTCTTTATCAGCTCTATGTCATGGCGCCGATAATTCTTTTTGTCATCACCCACCATCTGGGCGCGGAAACTCAACGACCCTTGCCGACGGTCGATTATATTGACTGCATTACCGTAGATTTCTGCCTGCTGAGGCTCCGGCAGACTCCCTATCAGGGTATCCATCCGTATGGCCCGCACTGCCTTGTCAATCACCCCGGCGGACGCAGAGTCGCGCATGCCGGCCACTCCGGCTACCGCAGCCACCGATGAGGTGCCGGATGAGAAAGCCGGGGCGAACGCGGCACTCTCCGACTGACGCCCTATGCGGGGATTCGGACGGACCTGGCCGAGTATCGGGAGCTCGCCTCGCACTAATTCCGGCCCGGTGCGTGCCCCTATGGAGTCGAGCCGGCGCGAGATGGAGTCCATCGTATGGCGCAGTTCCGCTATGTTTTTGCCCACATACTGTTTGCGCATCCCTCCCTCGTCGAGACGGTTGAAGTTGGCATCGAATGGGATCAGCACTTCCTTGTCGGCGAATGTCTCTCTGCGGAACGGGGTATTGTCGCCGGCGGCGCGACGGTTCTGATCGCGAAGATTCTCAAACTGCTCCCCCTGCCAGAGTCGAAGATAGAGATATCTCATGTCGGGCGTAAGGGCAAGCCGGGCGGAATCGGCCGTGATGACTGTCGCGTTGTCACCTCCGCGACTTACGTCATAGATCATCACGCCGTGCAGCATCCCGTTGGTGCGGTTCTTCTCCCTGACATACAGGTTGAAACCCGGTATCTGGTCGTAGAAAACCCCTTCGGGTATCTCCAGTTCGGGCGACTTCTGACGCATTGAGAAGAGCAGTGTCCACATCTTCACCTGAGCCTTGGGCAATATGTCGTTCTGAAAGAAAAAAGCCCCTACGGCTATCATGCCCACGGTCACTATCAACGGCACCATGACGCGAATCAGCGATATGCCGGAGGCTTTCATCGCCGTAAGCTCAAATTTCTCGCCAAGGTTGCCAAACGTCATCAGGCTGGCCAGAAGTATGGCCAATGGCAACGCCATTGGCACCATCGACACTGCCGCATAGAAAAATAGTTCGCCAAGCACACCGACTGAAAGTCCCTTCCCGACAAGATCATCGATATACTTCCACAAAAACTGCATCAACACGATGAAGAGCACGATGAAGAATGTCATCGCGAACAGAGGAAGGAAGGTCTTCAGCATGAAGGTATGCAGGCGCTTTACCAAAATCATGACGCAAAATTAATAAAAAAATAAGAGAAAAATTCTCTGAGATGGTGCATCGTGTCATTCTTATTATTAATTTTGCATTGGCGCTTGCCTCTTAACCTTCCCCTGGCCATGAGACTATGGGAAATCACACACGATTCCACATCATCGCGACAAAGAGGCGCCGCAACGCCACCGCCGAAGGCGGAGAATATGCAATAACCTGAGTATCAGTTAAAACTTAAATTTACATACCAATGACCCTGTTTGAACGTCTCACAGCCACCGCACAGGCCATGCCGCAGCGCCTTGTGCTTCCTGAGTCGAAGGAGCCCCGCACGCTCCAGGCGGCCGACCGCATTCTGGCCGACAAGATAGCAACCATAATTTTCGTAGGCCACCGTGATGAAATCATCGCCGAGGCTGAGAAACTCAATCTCTCTCATATCGGCGAGGCTGAATTCGTAAATCCCGATGATAAGGAGTTCACCGACAAGTATGCGGTAATCTTCCATGAGCTGCGCAAGAAGAAGGGTGTGACTCTGGAGATGGCCGAGGAGCAGGTGAAGAACCCTCTCTATCTCGGATGTCTCATGATCAAGGCCGGCGATGCCGACTGCATGGTGGCAGGCGCGCTCAGCCCGACTTCTCATGTGCTTCGTGCCGCATTCCAGGTGCTTAAGACAAAACCCGGCATCTCTGTCGTATCCGGTGCATTCATTATGCTGCTCCCTGAAAATGTGTCCTACGGTCAGGACCATATGCTTATATTCGCAGACTGCGCCGTTGTGCCTGACCCCACTTCCGAAGAACTCGCACAGATTGCCGTCGAGACTGCAAAGACCACCCAAAACATTGCAGGGCTCGACCCCGTCGTGGCAATGCTCAGCTTCTCCACCTGGGGCAGTGCAAGCCACGAGCGCGTCGACAAGGTGCGCAATGCCGTGGAAATTGCCAAGAAGATGGATCCTTCTCTCGTAATCGATGGCGAGCTTCAGAGCGATGCCGCCATCGTGAAGAGCGTGGCCGAGAAAAAAGCCCCCGGCAGCGAGGTGGCAGGCCATGCCAATACTCTTGTGTTCCCCTCGCTCGAGGTGGGCAACATCGCCTACAAACTCGTGCAGCGTCTGGCTGGTGCCGGCGCGGTCGGCCCCATTCTGCAGGGTCTCGCCGCTCCCGTCAATGACCTGTCGCGCGGTGCTACCGTAGACGATATCATCAACACTATCATCGTGACCTGCAACCAGGCCATCGGCGAAAAGAACGCAAAATAATCCTTCCCGGCACGGGGCCTTCGCAAGGCTCCGCGCCGCAACAATAACGACTTCAATCTCATCTCTTTACACAAAATGAAAATTCTTGTGCTCAACTGCGGCAGCAGTAGCGTTAAATACAAACTCATCGAGTCTGACTCGAAAGAAGTGCTTGCCGAAGGCGGCGTAGAAAAAATCGGGCTCCAAGACTCGTTTCTGAAATTCAAACGCCCCGACGGCTCCAAGGAGACTATCGTGGTCGACATGCCCGATGCTAAAGAGGCAGTGCGACAGGTGCTCAAGGTGCTCACCGATGAGAACTATGGCGTAATCAAGAGCTACGACGAAATCCAGGCCGTAGGCCACCGCGTGGTGCATGGCATGGAGAAATTCAACAAGTCGGTGCTCATCACTCCGGAGGTCATCGAAAAGGTAAAAGAATGCTATCCCGTGGCGCCGCTCCACAATCCTGCCAACATCACCGGCATCGAGGCTGTGACAGATATCCTCCCGGACGTGCCTCAGGTGGCCGTGTTTGACACTGCTTTCCACCAGACAATGCCCGCGAAGGCTTACATGTATGCCCTCCCCTATGAGGATTACGAAAAGTATGGTGTGCGCCGCTACGGATTCCATGGCACAAGCCACCGCTACGTATCACGCCGCGCTTGCGACTTCCTTGGACTCCCCTATGAGAAGGAGCGTATCATCACCTGCCATATCGGCAACGGTGCCAGCATCACGGCAATCAAGGATGGTGTTTCGGTCGACACTTCCATGGGCCTGACACCCACCGAGGGGCTGATGATGGGCACTCGTGTAGGCGATGTCGATCCCGGAGCCCTCGTCTATCTCATGAAACGCCTGAATCTCGATGCCGACGGTCTGATGGACCTTATCAACAAGAAAAGCGGTGTGGCCGGTGTATCCGGACTGTCGAGCGACATGCGCGATATCGAAAACGCCGTGGCCAACGGCGACCCGATGGCAACTTTGGCTCTTGATATGTATGAATACCGCATACTGAAGTATATCGGCGCTTATACTGCCGTGCTCGGCGGCGTGGATGTAATCGTATTCACCGGCGGAGTCGGCGAAAACCAGACAGGGACTCGTGAGAAAATCTGTCGGCAGCTTGAATATCTCGGGGTCACTTTTGATGCCGAAGCCAATAAGACTCGCGGTCAGGAAATCGTCATTTCAGGTCCCGACTCGAAGGTGAAAGTTGTTGTCATCCCCACCGATGAGGAGATGATGATCGCACGCGACACCGCTGAAATCGTAGCCGCCCGCTGAGCCGACTGACTCCGGCGCGGCATCATACGTTTCTAAAACTTTCAGCATCATGTTGGCAGAAATTATCTGGAATGCAGATCCCATACTTTTTTCCTTAGGTCCGGTCAGCGTGCGCTGGTACGGTCTGATGTTTGCCATCGGTTTCTTCCTGGGATATCAGATTGTGGCGGCAATGTTCAAGCACGAAGGCGCTCCTGAAAGATGGCTCGGCATTCTGCTCGCTTATCTGGTAATCGGCACAATCCTCGGGGCGCGCCTCGGCCATGTCTTTTTCTATGAATGGGGTTATTACTCACAGCATCCAATCGAAATCTTCAAGGTATGGCAGGGTGGCCTGGCCAGTCATGGCGGAACAATCGGAAACATCATCGGCCTGCTGATTTTCTCATGGACTGTCAGCAGGAAACCTGCGTCATGGGTATTCGATAAGATTGTGATTCCGGTTGCTCTCGTAGGCGGGCTCATACGTCTGGGTAATCTGATGAACAGCGAGATATATGGTGGCCCGACTACACTCCCCTGGGGATTCATATTTGCACGCAACGGGGAGACGCTGCCATGCCACCCCACTCAGATATATGAGGCACTATGCTATTTCTTACTCTTCGCTCTGCTGATGTGGATGTACTGGAAGCGCAACGCCGAGGAACGTCCGTGGCTCATCACCGGTATCTTCTTCATCGGCATCTTCGTGCCCCGATTCCTTATCGAGTATCTGAAAAACGTGCAGGTCAGCTCCGAATATGAAATGATTGCGCACTACGGCATGAATCTCGGACAGATGCTCAGCATCCCATTCATAATTCTGGGCATAGCTCTGGTGGTATATGCCATGTGCCGCCCTCGTCAGCACTGGACATTCCCCGACCGCTTCGCTCCGGAGACAGAGGAGAAAAAGCGGTGATCTGCTTACGCTATCATTGATTCTTTCCTGCCTCTTAAGCAAGCATTCAAATTCAGACACTTGATTGGTAATTAAATTTGAACACCTGATTAGTAATTCCTGAGAGAGCGGAGGGAATACTCCAATACATTGATTGCCAATAGGCCGCATTGATAATTTACCATTGCGACTTATTGGCAATCAAATATTTACACACTTACCGCCGGACAGAACGAGGGCATCACCCCAACATGGAGGCGATGCGCTTCAGGGCTTCTATCAAGAGGTCGGCTTCCCGGCGGGTATTGTAGGCTGCGAAACTGGCACGCACTGTGCCAGGAATGCCCAGGCGCTCCATCAGTGGCTGGGCACAGTGATGACCGGTGCGCACGGCTATCCCCTGCGTGTCGAGCAGCATCCCTACGTCATACGGATGCTCGTCTCCTATCAGAAAACTGATTACGGCGCTCTTGTGGGGTGCAGTGCCGAAGATACGTATGCCGGGAATCTCTGCAGTCAGCCGCGCTGTGGTGTAGCGCAGCAGGTCGGCCTCATGGGCGGCCATCCGCTCAAGTCCGATACTGTCAATATAGTCGAGAGCGTCGCTGAATGCGGCTATCCCCACAAAATCAGGAGTCCCTGCCTCAAACTTGAAGGGGAGTTCGGCATAGGTAGTGCCTTCAAACGACACATGCCCGATCATCTCTCCTCCCCCCTGATATGGAGGCATCTCCTCAAGCCAGCGCTCTTTGCCATAGAGCACTCCGATCCCCGTAGGCCCATACATCTTATGTGCTGAGAAGGTGTAGAAGTCGCAGTCGAGCGCCTGCATGTCGAGACGCATATGCGGAGAGGCCTGACAGCCGTCGACAAGGACCGGCACTCCGTGGGAATGCGCGATGCGTATCATTTCTTCTACCGGATTGACTGTGCCCAACACGTTGCTCACATGGGCGAATGCCGCCATAACGGTGCGTTCGGTGAAGAGGGAGCGGTATTGCTCCATATCCAGCTCGCCACGGTCATTGATATCCACCACACGCAACTTTATATCCCGATGACGCTGCAGCAGCTGCCAGGGCACTATGTTGGCGTGATGCTCCATGACGGTGAGTATTATCTCGTCGCCATCGCGGAAGCGGTCGCCAAACGAGGAAGCCACAAGATTAATGGCCTCCGTGGCTCCGCGCGTGAATATTATCTCTCGCTCGGAGGCGGCATTGATATATTCCCGCACTCGCCTGCGGGTGGCCTCCTGGCAATCGGTGGCTTCCTGAGAGAGTGTATGCACGCCTCGGTGCACATTGGCCTTGTGCTCCAGATACATCTCTTCTATGCCGTGCCACACCTTTTCGGGAGTCTGCGATGTGGCGGCATTATCGAGATACACCAGACTGCGGCCATGCACCTCGCGCTGCAGCGAAGGGAAGTCGCACCTTATCTTTTCCACATCATATATTTCCATATTATCGTATTGTTAGCCGTCAGCTCAGCCGCGCAGGCCGGGGCATTCGGAATTGCAGTCATGACATCCTGCCGACTCACCGGCAAAACGGCGTTCCACCATATAGATCAGCCGTTCGCGAAGACCGGGTATGGCCACCTTGTCGATCACATCGGCCATGAATGCCTGCTTGAGCAGCAGACGGGCCTCTGATTCGTCAAGACCTCGTGTCCGCATATAGAATAGCTGCATCTCGTCGAGACGCCCGGTGGCCGAGCCGTGGGAGCATCTGACATCATCATTGTATATCTCAAGCTGAGGCTTGGAGTGCATCCGCGCCTCATGGCTGCCAATCAGGTTGCGGTTAGTCTGGCTGGCCTCTGTCTTCTCCGCGCCATGGGCTACTTTCACCATTCCGGTGAAGGCACAACGGGCTTTGTCATCGACTGAGAATTTAAACAGTTCCTCTGTGCTGCAGTGACCGTATTGATGGTCTACGTGCGAATAAGTGTCGATCACTCTCTCTCTGTCGGCTATTCCCATCCCGGAAAGATGAAGTGTGCTCCCGGGAGCGGCGAATACGGTATGGTATTCGTTGCGGGTCACACCGTTGTAGATGGTCAGTCCATTGAGAGTGACGTGTGAGTCTTTTTCCTGGCGAAGCCAGAGCGATGAGAGGCGGTGTGTGCCCTCTGAGGATTCCTCAAGGTCATAGAGTTCTACGCGAGAGTTTTCGGCTGCATAAATTTCTATGGTCTGCAGTGCCATCATGTCGCGTGCTGACGGGAGTGTATGGTCGCATACCAGTATCCTGACCTCGGAGCCGGGTTCGGCCACAATCACCACACGGCGCACTGCCATCAGATTGTCGGCTCCACCGAGTATCTCCACCAGCTGCACCGGGCGTTCCACTTTCACTCCGACCGGAATGCGGATCCACACTCCGTCCTGGGCAAGAAGCGTTGAGAGCGCCACTATCGGATTGGCCATGTCGGCCAGACGCCCGTAATAATCGGCGACACGCTCGGGACACCGACGCGCCATATCCGCCAGACCGCACACCTCGACTCCGACCGGAAGTACAGATTCACTGTCGCCTATGCGCCCGAAGCGATCATTGACAAGCATGAAGAGTGCGGTGCTCATTCGCGGCACTCCGCAACGGAAACTCTCCGCAGGGTCGACTGCCAGCGGCACTCGACGCACGTTCAGACCATAGTCGTGTCCGAGTATGCCGGGGAGATCGGTCACTTCATAATTCTCCGTTCCGGCCGCCGGCAGAGTCATCTCTTCAAGCCGCCGGCACGCATCGCGACGCAGTGCGTTGATTACCGGTGCCGAACGCGAATCAAGGTCTTCGCCGTTGGCACGATAGAGGTCGATATATTGTCTGAGTGAATTTTCCATATTGACATTTACTCCTCGCCGAGTTCTTTTTTTATCCAGTCATAGCCGCGCTCTTCAAGTTCGAGTGCAAGCTCCGGCCCTGCTGTCTTCACGATGCGCCCTTTATAGAGGATATGCACCACATCGGGCTTGATATAATCGAGCAAGCGCTGATAGTGGGTGATGACTATAGTGGCATTGTCGGCAGTCTTGAGCTTATTGACACCCTCGGCCACGATGCGGAGAGCATCGATGTCGAGCCCGGAGTCTGTCTCGTCGAGAATCGACAGCCGAGGCTCAAGCACTGCCATCTGGAATATCTCGTTGCGTTTCTTCTCTCCGCCGGAGAAACCCTCGTTGACACTGCGCGAGGCAAGTTTGGTATCGAGTTCCACTACTGCCCGCTTGTCGCGCATCAGCTTGAGGAAGTCGGCCGCTCCCATGGGGGGCTCGCCGAAGTATTTACGCCGGGCATTGACAGCGGCACGCATGAAGTTCATCATCGACACTCCCGGAATCTCCACCGGATATTGGAATCCGAGAAACACGCCTTCGTGGCTTCTCACTTCAGGAGGCATGGCCAAAAGGTCTTTGCCATAGAATTCGGCTGTGCCACCGGTCACTGTGTAGGCCGGATTGCCGGCCAGCACCATCGACAGTGTCGACTTGCCACTGCCGTTCGGACCCATGATGGCATGCACTTCGCCGGGCCTGACCTCAAGATTGATTCCTTTGAGTATCTCTTTACCGTTGATCTCCGCATGAAGATCCGTCACCTTTAGCATTGCAGTATTGTTTTGGTTTTAGGGGTTATTCTTATTCTTTATGCAAGTGTCCGATTTTAGTAGCAGAAGATGGTCGGGAGGGATGGGAAAAAATAATCCGCTGACTGTATAAACGATTTCCTTTCACCACATGCTATATTCGTTTAAATTTGAACACTTACTTAATTTTCAACACTTACATATAACATCCGACGCCGTCGGTCGGTTGTCGTGGAGCGATATGGTGCGGGCATGGCGCAGCTGCTCTTCGAGAGCAAACTCGCTGAAGCTCTCACTCCCGAGGGCTGCCGGCGCTATCCACATCACGGCCTCTATGATGTTGCCGTCGTCGGCACGGCCATGACGCATCAGCTGGCTCGACGGGTTGAGACCGACTCCTACATTGTAGGCTATCGAGAGCATCAGCAGATAATTGCTGACACAAAAGAATGCCCCGGTCAGAGAGTTCAGAAGTCCGCTACCATCCGATTCCAGAGCCTGTCGTATCACTTTGGTGATGCTACGGAATATGTAGTATATCAGGAAGTAGACGACTCCGGCGCCGATATTGCTGGTCAGGTAATAGCCTGAGCGATCGGCGAGGCCAGACGGCAGAACATCCGTTACCACCTCTGCCGCGCCATCACAGAATATATGAGCGCATACCACTCCGAAGGCGAGCCCGAACACCGAAGTCACCATTCCGGTAAGGCCTCTGCGGTATCCTCTCACCACTCCAAGTACGGCCACTATTATGGCTATTATGTGAAACAGTGCGTCGGTCATCAAGCGTTGCAGTCATAATTCCGATCCGACATCGCGATTCCACAATATAGCAGCTGAAGCTCGCGCATCGAAACAGACTACAAATTTACACCTTTAAATTCATTTTTCAAAATCACCGCACTACTCTCTCTTTTCAATTATATGCTTTAACAATTTTTGCCTCCCCTTTTTTTGATTTATCCCCTCTTTTTTTGTTATTTTGCATTTGGTTGGCTGCGCCTTCTCTTCAGGCCTTATCTCGCCGGACTCCCATGCACCCCTGCCTATGAAAACACTGCCTCCACTATCATCATTTTCGCGCGTAGCGGTCAAAGTGACCGACCTGCGCGTATGCGTCGCGTTTCTGGCGGTGGTGGTGATTCTTGTCTATACATCTCTTTGGGCATACAGGCAGTTCATGTCATCGCCTCCATATGTCGACCCGGAGCGTTATCCTATACGTGGCATTGATGTCTCGGCCCACAACGGGATGATGAATCTCGATGCCGCAGCCGCCGACGGCATTGAGTTCATATTCATCAAGGCTTCGGAAGGCGACACCTTCCGTGACGAGAATTTCCGCATCAATTACAACAAGGCCACTCATGCGGGAATGAAAATCGGCGCCTACCATTTCTTCCGTTTCGACTGCGATGGCGTCAGCCAGGGCATGAATCTCGTCAAAGCAATCGGCAACCGCCACCTCGACCTCGGAGTGGCAATCGATGTGGAGGAGAGCGGCAATCCTGCAGGTGTCGACTCCCTGCAAATCGCAAAAAGCATTCAGGCAATGGCCGACTATCTGTACCTGAGCGGCCTGAGGGTGACTTTTTATTCCAACCGCACCGGTTATTATGAATATCTCTGTGAGACAATGCCCGGCGCATCGCTCTGGATATGTTCGTTCCAGCCCACTCCCATTAATGCGGAATGGACCTTCTGGCAGTTCAACCATCACGGGCGTGTGGCAGGTATCCGGGGAGATGTCGATCTCAACGTATTCTGCGGCTCACGACAGGAATGGCAGAATTACCTCAACGGGTCCGTATGGCCCTACGAGACTCCTCCCGACTCCGGCCGGACTCCGGCCGCGCCACATCACTGAACGGCCTCGGCCCGCCACTCCGCGTCACCGGTTCGATACACAATACATCCCACTCAATCACGTTATTAATAAATGGAGATGCCTCGCCTGTCCCGAAAGCCGGATTCAGATGACTACGAGAATCATCAGCCATCGCTTTGCGCCCGGACAAGACGCAACTCCTGTCTGTGACACACACACCAGTATCTCCGCTGCATCATGACGATTATCTACGACCCCAGACGAATATCACGACTCCTGCGACGCTGCGCTTACGCGGCGGCGGCTTTGTTATGCACCCTGTCTGTATCAGCCCACGACCCGGCCGGATATGCCGCATCTTCCGTACTGGCCGACGGCAACTGGGGAAAAATCAGGGTCAGCCAGACAGGCATTCAGTTTGTCAGCGCCTCGACGCTGCGACAGCTCGGATTCCAGGATCCACAGAAAGTGAATGTGTATGGATTTGGAGGGCGTCTGCAGGAAGACGCTCTGCGAGAGTCTGACCCCGATGACCTGCCTATGCTGCCGTCGGTGAAAAGTGCCGACGGAATCTGGTTCTTCGGACACAACCATATCCGCTGGTCGCGGTCTGCCACATCCTCTTCCTTACCCTATGAGCATTCCATGCAGCCTTATGCAGAGGAGTCATGGTATTTCCTGAGCGACCGCAACGCTTCGGATGTCACACTCCCTGCGGCGTCACTCCCGACTTCCGCTTCAGAAGAGTCGTCAGTGTTTACGGCAATGCTGCTGCACGAACAGGATCTGATGCACCCCTCGACTTCCGGCCGGATATATCTCGGCGAGGATTTCCGCAACACCCCTTCACGCAATATCTCATTCGCCCTGACTGACAAGGCCTCCGATGAAATCAACTGGAGGATTGCATTCGGCACACGCACAACTGCCTCCTCCACTGTCACCGTCACCCCGCCTCAGGGAAACCCGCTCACCATTAACATCGGCGCTCTCGCGAATTCAAACGGCGAGTTTGACGATAACTATCTGAAATATGTCACATCCGCAGGATCCGGCTCCTCTTCATCCGAGCAGTCGTCACTGTCGGTGGCATTCTCATGCCCGGGCACGGTGCGTTTCGCGAATCTCGATTATATCGAACTTGCATATACACGCCATCTCACTCTGCGCGACGGACAACTCTATTTCCCGGTCTTTCTCCGGAAAGCGACCCGCCTCAATATCGCAAACGCAGAGAGCGGAATGAGAATATGGGATATCACCGATCATACTCGCCCTGAGGAAGTGGCGTATACGCTCAGCGGCTCAACGGCCTCTTTTATCGCACCGTCAGGCAACCGTGAATATGTGGCTTTCGTCCCGATGAAGGGAGGATACGCCGTAGCCGAACCCACTTCGGTCAGCAACCAGGACCTCCATTCGCTCAATACCCCCGACTTGCTGATCATCACTCCCCATGAATATCTGGCCGCGGCCAACACCCTGGCCGCACACCACCGGGAACATGACGGACTGTCGGTGCAGGTGCTCGAACCGGAGACTATCTATAATGAGTTCTCGTCGGGCACCCCGGATGTCGGGGCTTTCCGCCGACTGATGAAGATGTGGTACGACCGCGGTCAGTCGCCGGCTCCGGAAAATGGCGAACCTACCGGGCGTATCCGCTATTGCCTGATAATGTCGCGGCCCACCTACGACAATAAGCAGATTATGGAAGTGACCCGCTCGGCCGGATACCCGCGTATCCCGATATGGCAGTCGCCTAACGGATCCGGCCCGACTTATTCATTTCCCTGCGATGATTATATCGGCATGCTCGACGACTACAACAATCTGTCGTTCGATTTGAAAAGACAGCCTATACGTGTGGCCGTAGGGCGTATGCCGGTGCGCTCTGCTTCTGAAGCAGAAGCGATGGTGGCCAAGTATATCGACTATGTCACTTCCACCGAATCCGGCTCTTGGCGCAATGAAATGCTTTTCCTTGCCGATGATGCCGATGACACAAAGTTCTTTCATATGAGTCAGTCAGAAAGTATGCTCAATAATATGCTGGCCTCTGAGACGGCGCGGAAGTTTCATGTCGAGAAGATGTATCTTGATTCATATGAGCGAGTGCTCGCCCAGAAAGGTGGCACTTTCCCTGCCGCAAAGGAACGGCTTCTCCGACTTTGGAACAGCGGTCTGAGCTATATCAACTACATCGGCCATGCCTCTACTGTAGAATGGACTCATGAGAAGCTGCTGGAATGGACCGACATTCAGTCATTCAGCAACAGGAATCTCCCATTCCTCTATGCCGCGACATGTGAGTTCGCCCGCATCGACCAGGATAACCAAAGCGGTGCGGAGGTGCTGTGGAGCAATCCGCAAGGGGGCATAATCGCTACTATATGCCCGACACGAAGCGTATACATCTCCAATAACGGTGATATGAGCAATGCCATGGGATCCGTTATGTTTGATGACTCCAATCCTGGTGTCGGACGCCGCATAGGCGATATTCTGTGTGATGCCAAAGATAAAGTGAATGACGACAATAAACTGCGTTTCACAATCGTCGGCGACCCGGCCATGCGTATGAGAGTGCCCTCTGCTTCAATATCTGTCTCCTCGATCGGCGACATTGACTTCGAAGCCACTCCTGATGAAATGGCTGTAGTGCCGGCCAGAGGACGCATGGAGATATCCGGTGTGGTAAAGGATAGCGGAGACGTAGTCGACGCTTCTTTCAACGGCACAATCGAACTTACCCTCTATGATGCCGAAAAAGTGGTGGAGACACGCCCTTATGCCAATACTTCGTCGACAAAGTTCTTCAACGACCGCCCCACAATGCTCTATAAGGGGATGGCTAAAGTCGAAGAGGGAAGATGGCATACCACTCTGCTCATTCCTACAGATGTGGAACAGATATATAATCCGGCTCAGCTCTCATGCTATGCATATTCCGACAACGGACGCGAAGCCCACGGCAATTGCTCCGATTTCTATATCTTCGGATATGATGATTCGACCGAAACCGACAATCAAGGACCTGAAATCCATTTCTTCGCCCTTAACCGAAATGATTTCGAAGACGGCGGAGTCGTGCACAGCTCTCCTGTGGTAATGGCCACTGTATCTGACGAATCCGGCATAAATCTATCGGCTCTCGGCATAGGGCATCAGTTGACTCTCATCATGGACGGACGCACATATTTCGATGATGTCAATGAGTACTATACTCCGGATCCGGAAGATTTCACGGCCGGCCACATACTCTATCCTCTGCCGTCCCTCGAAGCCGGGGAGCACACCCTCCGACTGACTGTATGGGATAATGCCAACAACTCGTCCTCTGCCGACATTTCCTTTACCGTAGCAGCTTCAAAACGCCCTGAAATCTACGACCTCGCCACAGATGTCAATCCGGCACGCGATAAGGTGAATTTCATCCTCTCGACCGACCGTCCGATGGCTTCGGTGGATTGCACTGTAGAGGTGTTCGACCTCAACGGACGCCGGGTATGGACCTCCTCCCGCACTGCCGCCACCGACATGCTGGCATCTCTCTCCATCCCATGGAATCTCTGCTCGTCTGACGGCGTGCGTGTGCCCAGAGGCATATACATATACCGTGCCACTGTCACTTCGCCCGATGGCTCTTCCGCCACCCGATCGAAGAAGCTGGCTGTCACCGCTCAGTGATTTCATAAGCGATGTTCAAATTAAATTTTTAAGCAAGTGTTCAATTTAAATTTATACAATATGCGGGCTTATTTTTAGTCGATTACGGTGCGGAGTGAAGGTGATTATGAACATATTCGACTCTGTGACAGCCTGAAGCGGCAAGAAAACGAAGCCGCAGGTTGTATGAAAGATTCTCTTTCAGTTGCTATCGGTTAAATTTGAACACTTACCTACGATTTATACATTAACAAAAACTGTATCCCGTCTCCTCTGGAAAAATACATGCAATGAAAATCTACGCGGAATTTACATCTCTGCCCAATCCGCAGGAGCCGGCCAAAGCAATATGGCCCGACTCCTGCTGGCTGCTTTCTGACCGTCCGCTTTATATACCTGATTTCGCCTCTGAGTTCGTGGCCATAACGGCTTTGGCCGGCAAAATCGGAAGGCTGGGGAAATGTATCGCCAGCCGTTTCGCCCATAGATATGTGGCGCAGTGGACGGTCGCTTTCATAATTTTGCCGAAGCATGTCTTCGACTGCATTTGCAATGGAGAGTCTTTTGATGCGGCCGATCTCTGTTTTGACAATGCGGTAGTGCTCGGTGAGTGGAATCAGGAGCCGCCGGAAGCGCTGCGACTCGCCGTGCTCAGACCCGGAAGGGAATCTCTGTATACTGACTTCAATTCCGATACAGCACCCCTATACTCCGCTCTGGTCAGACTTTCCACACGAAATACACTTAAAATGGGGGATGTGATTCTTGCGCCGGTCATCGCCTCGCAATCCGGACTGGAAGAGGGGCTGACGCTTTCGGTGTCGGATACGGCCGACTCTTCGGCAACGCCTATGCTATCCACTCGTTTTAAGTAAGTGTTCAAATTTAATTTATGCAATATGCGTGACTGTTTTTTAGTCGATTCCGGTGCGGAGTGAAGGTGAATATAGCCATATTCGACTCAGCGACAGCCGGAAGCGGCAAAAAGAAGCTGCAGATTGTATAAAAGATTCCATTTCAATTACTATCGGTTAAATTTGAACAATTACTTAAATGATCAGCATCTACTCAACTTTCCTTTCTATTCCACTGAATCGCTTATGAAACAATTATATCTCTCGCTCTCGTTATTTCTGCTCGCCTCGGCGCCGAATGCCGCGGCAAATGTCAGATTCATGCCGGAATCCCGCATGGCCTCCGGGAAATGGGTCAAAGTGGGAGTCGACCGCTCCGGTGTATTCGAAATATCCCATTCGGCACTACTGTCGATGGGGTTCAGCAACCCCGAGCGTGTGGCGATCCTCGGACGTGGAGGCCGACAGCTCGACATGAATTTCACCGATGCGTCGGGGGCCCCGTTATATTCGGATCAATTGACTCCGGTGGCTTCAATCCATTCGATGGATAAGATGTATTTCTATGCCGAGGGTCCGGATGAATTTTATATTGAAACACACCAGGCCGATGTGGCCGACGGATACTTCAGCCGCAAGAACCGCAACATTTATTCTTCTACCGGGTATTATTTCCTCACCGATACTTACGAGCCCACTCAGATGGAGTGTCTTGAACCGGGCGACAATCCATCACCCGCCTCGGAGATAAACTATGGTTACGGCATGGTGAGCCATGAGGTCGACCTGCTGCAGAATTGCACCGACACCGGTCAACTCTTCTATGGCGAGGAAATATCAGGCAACAATCCGCGCCTCTCATGGCCCGTGTTCCTCCCGGATGCCCTGCCTGGCTCCCAGGGGACAATGGAGTGTGCGTATTATCTTGACCATCTGACCACCGGATCTTGGAAATTCGGACTGGCCGAAGATTCCGATATCCCCAATTACCGGATTGACCTTCTGGCAAGCAGCGCCATGCGTTCGGTGACTCCGAAATATACCTCTGTCAATGTGCCCGGCGAGAATGCCAATGTATTTGTGGAGGTCAATATCGGGTGCAGGCCGCAAGTGGCCAATCTCGACTATTGGGTACTGTCTTACCGGCGGGGCATCCCCTCGCTCAAGGGGTCCGACGGGACAAGAATAAATCAGGATATGGTGGCTTTCCCGAATATGACCCGCTCGCAGGAGTGCTCAATCCGCATTCCGGAAGGCTCCGGATATATGGCTTTCGATGTCACCGACCCCTCGCGGCCTGTCAATCTTAAGGTCTGGCCCGACGGTAAGGACGGTATGGCAAGAGTGAGATATGAGATGACTCAGACACAGCCCCCGGTGGTGGTGGTGTTCGACCCCCTGATGCCCCAACATCAGATTAAAGGTTTTGAGTGCGGATATTCGGCCATAACAAATCAGAATCTTCACCGCAAAGCAGCCGAGGGTGCCGACATGGTGATAATCTGTATTCCTCAGCTATATGACACGGCCCACCGGCTGGCCATGATTCATGAGAAGCATGACGGCATCACTACTCTGGTGGCCACAACTGAGGAATGCTACAATGAATTCTCCGAAGGTCTGCCTGACCCGATGGCTTACCGGGCCTTGGTGAAGGCCACTTATTCATCGCAGAGACCTTGCCGCAATCTCCTTCTGATGGGGCCGCTTTACGCTGATTTCCGTGGCGTGGTCAATGAAAAACAGCAACAGGAAGGTATTATCGCGTACCAGGCAAATACTCTGATGCAGGACAAGGGAACTCCCAATGCCAACGATATATATGGCATGATGGCCGACTATATAGAGCTCGCTGCTCTTCAGTCCAATCAGATGGAGGTCGGTGTCGGGCTGCTCCCGCTCCGTTCGCCCGGCGAGGCCGAAATCATTCTTGAGAAAATAGAACGATACCTCAAGGGTGAAAATATGGAATATTATCTCAATGCGTTCTCTCACGTCGGCGGTTGCGGCAACCTCCACACCCATGACATTCAGGCCATACAGCAGTCTTACCGCACTGACAGGCTGAGCGATTATTCCATCATCTGCTCCAACATCCCTGTAGATGCCTACGGATACCGCCCGGCTCAACAGAAATTCTTCAATAATCTCGACCGGGGATGCATGATGGTGACTTATTTCGGCCACGGTTCCGGAAAGATGCTTAATCTTGAAGGTGATTTCTTTCTCGCGGCCGATGTCTACAGGCTACGCAACAAGTATCTGCCGTTTATCGGATTCGCAGGATGCTCGCTTTCGGATGTCGACAGAGGCACACGAGGAATGGGGGAATCAATCGTCCTGTCGACAAAATACGGTGCAATCGGCACTCTGCTCGCCACTCGTGAGACGTGGTCGGGTGAGAACGGACTCCTCTTTGAGACATTCTACAATAATCTCTTCCGCAACGGCAATCGCGAGACTTCTCCTTACCATGAAAGTCCGCTGACAATCGGGGAAGTCCTGGCCCGTACAAAGAGCCAGACGAATAATAACAATGAACTGGCATATCAGCTTATATGCGACCCCGCCATCGTGCTCCCGGTGACATTGAGACGTATATGCTTCCAGATGAGCGAGCCAGAACTGACAGCAGGACAGCGTATCAACGTCAAGGGGTATGTGGCCGATGCCTCCGGTTCGGGTGAAATCGACCATGATTTCAACGGTTCTGTCGTGCTACGGCTCATGCAGCCCGCCAGAACTTTCATATCTCCCGACATATGCACAGGCGACGAAACCGAACTTCGGGTGCCGGAAACTGACGTACAGCTCGGCATGGCTACAGCCCGGGTGCACAACGGCGAGTTTAACGCCGATATAGCCGTTCCTGTCTCGGCGCGACAGTTTGCCGGACAGCCCGGACGTATTCATGCCTGCGTCTACGACCCCTCTGTCAGAATAGCGGGGGGAGGATTGCTCTCCGGAATTTATGCAGCTTCCACCGACGACACTCCCGGCGACCGCGACAATTATCCCCCGGTCATAGAGCATTTCTCGTTTGATGAGGCCAATGCCGAACTCAGCATCCGCGTCTCCGACGATGTGGCGCTCGGATATTCCACCGATGCACTCGCCCCTTCGTTCAGGCTCATGATTGACGGTCGCGATTATTCTGCCGGTACCCATGCTATTCCGATGGCCGACCCGGATTGCGAAGCCTACACCCGACTGATTCCTCTCCCCAACCTCTCGGAGGGATATCACACGGCAAAAGTAACTGTCTACGATGCCGCCGGAAATCATGCCACGGCTGAGACTTCTTTCTCTTATCTCCCGTCGCGTCCTAAATTCTCAATACGCCTCAGGGAGACAGCAATCGACATGCACGCTACGATTACGGCAGTCGGAGAATCGCCCGCATCGGCTGAAATCGTGATTCTATCGCCTGAGGGAGAATCCGTGGCGCGGCTGCCGTTCGCCAATGGCGAGTGCATTTGGGATGTCACCGACTCTCGCGGACTTCGCGTCTCCCCCGGTGTCTACAAGGCTTATCTTCTGGAGACAGGCGACGGACAGAATAAATCGCACTCCGCCACTATCTGCCTCCCTGTCATAGGGCAATAATCAAGCTATTTTTCAGTTATATCACCAGGATTCCCCTCGATATGCACTATTGTGGACACTTGTGGGGAATCCTGATAATTTTTTCTGTTTTTACATGATGCTGAAACGACTTCTCTCGACTCTCGCCCTCTCACTGGCCATACTTCCCATGCTGGCAGCCGGCGAGAACGACATCAAAGACAATGACTTCAATCCCGTCAATACCGGTGTGACCACACTTAGCATCACCCCGGATGCCCGTGGCTCGGCTATGGGTAATCTCGGTGCGGCCACCGATCCCGACATGAACTCTCAGTTCTGGAATCCTTCGAAATACGCGTTCGCCTATTCCACAGGCGGACTTTCGATATCATATACTCCATGGCTGCGTAAAATTGTCAATGATATCTTTCTGGCGAATCTCGCAGGTTACTGGAAACTCGGCAGCGGCGACAATCAGGCTCTCTCAGCCTCGTTCCGGTATTTCTCGCTCGGCGAAGTGTCGATGTCCAACCAGGACTCGGGCTACGACGGTGTGATGCAGACAATCAACCCCTATGAATTCGCTTTTGATGTGGGGTATTCCAGAAAGCTGTCGGAGAAGTTCTCTATGGGTGTCGTGCTACGATATATTCTGTCCGACCTTTCATACGAGGATGCCTATTCGGGCGATACTAATACCGCCGCATCGGCATTCGGCGCCGACATATCGGGATATTTCGTCACATATCCTATGGTGGGTCGCAACGAATGCCAGTGGTCGTGGGGATTCGACATAAGTAATATCGGCTCGAAAGTGAGCTATGATCATGGCGCCACTTACGCATTCCTTCCTACCAACCTGCGTCTGGGCACCAACTTCATGTTCCCTCTGGCTGATTACCATACTCTCGCGTTCGGCCTTGACCTCAACAAGCTCCTTGTGCCCACGAAGCCCCGGCTCAAGGACTTCGAAAGCACGCCGGAAGGGGAAGCCGCTTATGACGAGGCTCTCGAAAAGTGGGAGACGATGTCGCCAATCTCAGGAATATTCAAAAGTTTTACTGACGCTCCCGGCGGATTCGCTGAGGAACTCAAGGAAATAAATGTATCGTTCGGAGGTGAGTATGCCTACAATCAGCAGTTCTTCGTGCGGGCGGGATATAATTATGAGAATGCATCGAAGGGGGGGCGCTCTTACTTCGCTTTCGGCGCGGGTTTCTCGCTCAATGTAGTGCAGCTTGACGCTTCTTACATGCTGGCCACTGCACAAAGCTCGCCGCTCGACCAGACTTTACGTTTCACCCTGACTTTCGACATGGACGGACTGCGCGACCTGCTCGGACGTCGCAACCGATGACTCAATCATGGACTGCAATTTCAGAATAGGCAACGGGTTTGACGTGCACCGCCTCGTGGAGGGGCGGGAATTATGGCTCTGCGGAATCCGGATTGACCATTCGCTCGGGCTGCTCGGTCATAGCGATGCGGATGTGGCGATACATGCTCTATGCGACGCCCTGCTCGGGGCCCTGGCTCTGGGGGATATCGGCAAACTGTTTCCCGACTCCGACTCGCGTTTCAAGGGTATCGACTCAAAGATTCTGCTGCGACACGTGGCTCTCGAAATCAAATCCAGAGGTTGGGAAATAGGCAATTGCGACATTACCGTAATGGCTGAGCAACCTAAACTCCGCCCGCATATCGACAGAATGCGTGACACTTTGGCCGAAGTAATGGAAATCCCGCCCGACAGAGTGTCGGTAAAGGCCACAACCACCGAGCGTCTCGGGTTCACAGGGCGCATGGAGGGTATCGCCGCACAGGCTTCCGCTCTCCTTTTCCGTTGATTTACACGAGCCTCCGCCGATACATATCGCGCCGGAGGCTCTCGCCACATTTATTCTATTCTACATAACGACATTCTCTTCGACTATGAATTCCGACAATATATTCAATTTCTCCACTCCCGATGAGGAGGCCAAGGGCGCCGCTTCAATCGAGGAGGTATATACCCAGAATAATTCTGCCGGCGCAACCGATGACTCCGACATCGAAACTCCGGCTCTGATACAGACTGACTATAATGAGGATGCCATCCAGACTCTCGAATGGAACATACACATCCGGCGACGTCCAGGAATGTATATCGGCAAACTCGGCGACGGCACTCACCCCGAAGACGGCATTTATGTGCTGATCAAGGAGGTGGTCGACAACTCTATCGATGAATTCAACATGGGGGCCGGAAAGAGAATCGACATATCGGTCGACGACAACGGCTCGGTCACTATACGCGACTACGGTCGTGGAATACCGCTCGGCAAGGTGCGCGAGGTGGCTTCTGAAATCAATACCGGAGGTAAGTTCGACAGTAAGAATTTCCAGAAGTCGGTAGGTCTGAACGGTGTGGGCCTGAAGGCTGTCAATGCTCTATCGACGGAGTGTACGGTATGCTCGTTCCGCGATGGCAAAATGGTGCGCGTCGCTTTTGAACAGGGGTATCTTAAGGAGCACACCGATCTGCTGCCCTCTACCGAACCCAACGGCACGATGGTGAGCTTCCATCCAGATCCGGAACTATTCAGGAACTATCATTTCAATCTTGATTTCCTGGAGACTATGGTCAATAATTACACGTATCTTAATACCGGACTGACCATCTATTTCAACGGCCGACGCTATATCTCACGCCACGGTCTGGAGGATCTGCTGAAAGACCGGCTTACCGCCGAACCTCTCTACCCCATCATTCATCTCAAAGGAGATGATATTGAGGTAGTGCTCACTCATACCGACCAGTATGGCGAGGAGTATTATAGCTTTGTCAATGGCCAGAACACTACTCAGGGAGGCACCCACCTCTCGGCGTTCCGCGAGCATGTGACTCGCACTATCAAGGAATTCTCAGGCAAGGGCTACGAGTTCTCTGATATCCGCAACGGCCTGGTGGCGGCGGTGGCTGTGAGGATTCAGGAACCGGTGTTTGAGTCGCAGACCAAGACAAAACTCGGTTCGAGCAAAATCTCGCCTGATGAAGACGCATTGACTGTCAATAAGTTTGTGGGTGATTTCATCAAGAAGGCTCTCGACGACTATCTGCACAAGCATACTGATGTGGCCGACGTAATGCTACGCAAGATTGCAGCTTCGGAGAAGGAGCGCAAGGCCATGTCGGGTGTGGCGAAACTGGCTCGTGAGAAGGCCAAGAAGGTGAGCCTGCACAATAAGAAACTCCGCGACTGCCGATGGCATTACAATGACTCTCTGCCACAGAACGCAAAGGTCGACCGACGCGATGAGTCGTCGATTTTTATCACCGAGGGTCTCTCGGCCACCGGCACTATCACCAAAGTGCGCAACGCCGAGACTCAGGCCGTATTCTCTCTTAGAGGGAAACCGCTCAATTCGTATGGAATGACGAAGGAGGTAGTCTACAAGAATGATGAATTCAATCTCCTGCAGGCCGCTCTCAATATTGAGGACGGCATCGAGGGATTGCGTTATAATAAGGTGATTATCGCCACTGATGCCGATGTCGACGGGATGCATATTCGTCTGCTGGTTATCACGTTCTTCCTCATGTTCTTCCCCGATCTTATCAAGAAGGGGCACGTGCATATACTTCAGACTCCCCTCTTCCGTGTGCGCAATAAAAAGACTTCGCGGCGCCCTGCCGCAAAGGGACGGCGCAAGAAGGAAAATATGTCGGAGGGTGAGAAGGATACGTATTATTGCTACACCGACGAGGAGAGAATCGCAGCAATCAATCTATTCGGCAAGGATGCTGAAATCACCCGATTCAAGGGCCTTGGTGAGATCAATGATGTGGAATTTGCCGAGTTCATCGGACCGGACATGAGGCTCGACCCGGTGAAGCTCAACCGCGATGATATGGTGGAGAAACTGCTGGAATTCTATATGGGCAAGAATACGATGGACCGTCAGAATTTTATCATCGACAATCTCGTGGTGGAGGACGATTCCGAAATATGATGGCGTTCTTCGCAGGGAGCTTCAATCCTTTTACCATCGGGCATCTCGATCTGGTGGCCCGTGCTTTGAAAATATGCCCGGAAGGAGTGGTGGTCGGAGTGGGTTATAATGAGCATAAGTGCTCTACGTCTGATGCCCGGAAGTGTGCGGACGACATCAACGCTCTTTTCGCCGATGTGCCCGCTGTGAGCGCTATTGCCTACTCCGGTCTGACGGCTATGGCCGCAGCCCGGCATGGTTGCCGCCTTCTGGTGCGAGGATTCCGTAATGCCATCGATGCCGAATATGAGCGTAATCTGGCGGATGCCAACCGGATGATATCTGATATTGACACCATTCTGCTGCCAGCAAAACCGGAGCTTGCCACGGTATCATCCTCGATGGTGCGAGAGTTGCTGCATAACGGTTATTCTGACGTCAGCCGCTTCATTCCCTCGCCACGACAGTGCGCCGAGGCCTGCGGCAGATCATAATTCAGACCGTAGGATATGCGCGTTTCAACGTCCTGACGCTCTCTATTTCTGATTCTTTCATTATATAACTTTGTCATAATGCGTAAATTCACTATATTCATGTCGGTCGCCATTGTGACGGTGATGGCAGGGGGCCTCATCGCCAGGGCGTTTCGTCCCGACACACCGGAGCAGAAACTACTTATGGCCGAAAAGGCTATTGCCCAGCTGTATGTCGACTCGGTCGATGAAAACAAAATGGTGGAAGATGCCATAAGGGGGATGCTTGAAAAGCTCGATCCGCATTCGGCTTATTCCACTCCAGAGGAGACCCGCGAGCTTAATGAGCCGCTACAGGGCAATTTCTCCGGGATCGGTATAACATTCAATATGAACTCCGATACGCTATATGTGATTCAGACCGTGAGCGGTGGGCCGTCGGAACGTGTCGGCATTCTGGCCGGCGACCGTATCATCGCTGTCAATGACTCTGCTATCGCCGGAGTGAAAATGAAGAATTCCGATGTGATGAAGCGATTGCGCGGACCCAAGGGGACAGATGTGGATGTGACGGTGCTGCGGCTGTCGGCCCCGGCGGTCACTGACACCATCGAGTTTACAATCACACGCGATGATATTCCGATCTATAGTGTCGATGCCGCATATATGGTGGATGCCTCGACGGGGTATGTGCGCATCAATCGATTTGCGGCTGAGACGGCCAAGGAGGTGCGCGATGCTGTGAGGCGGCTGCAGAAGGAAGGTATGAAACAGCTTATTCTGGACCTTACCGACAATGGGGGCGGATATCTGCAGGCGGCTGTCGAGTTGCTCGGCGAAATCCTTCCCCCTGGCTCGGAGGCAGTCTATACGGAGGGGCTTAATGCGCCGCGTTATGACGCAAGAGTGCAGCCCGGCGGACGCACGCCGCTCTTCGCCGACGGACGTCTGGCTGTGATGGTCAATCAGTATTCCGCTTCAGCATCGGAAATCACTTCGGGCGCGGTGCAGGATCACGACCGGGGGGTAATCGTAGGGCGTCGCTCTTTTGGCAAAGGTCTGGTGCAACGTCCTCTGCCTCTGCCAGACGGTTCGATGATTCGCCTCACTGTGGCTCATTATTATACACCCACCGGACGGGATATACAGAAACCTTATGAGAAAGGCGACGAGGCCGCTTATCGCCGCGATATTGAGGAGCGTTTCAATCATGGCGAACTGATGCACGCCGACAGCATACGCCGAAATGACTCTACTGTCTACCGGACTCTGCGACTCAACCGCCCGGTATACGGCGGAGGCGGCATAACTCCCGACGCTTTTGTACCGCTCGACACTATGGAGTATACCAGATATTACCGTAATGTCATGGCCAAGGGGCTTATCAACCGTTATGCCATCAGATATGTAGACGACCACCGCAAGGAGATACGCCGGCAATATAAATCGGACGATGCTTTTGTGAAGCATTTCGAAGTGACCGACGATATGCTGGCCGCTCTGCGCGATATGGCCGACAAGGAACAGATCGAATTCAATGAGGAGCAGTTCGAGCGCTCGGCTCCGCTTTTCCGAATGGTGCTGAAAGGGCTTATCGGCCGCGACATCTATGAGAATGCCACTTATTTCAAGGTATTCAATACACGCGACCCGATCTTCCGCAGGGCCTATGAGCTGATTAATTCCGACGAGTATAACGATATTCTTTCTTCTTATTCGGAGCAGTGACGTTCCGACCATGCATTATGACACGACATCGACGACTAAACGCCATCGCATCCTGCCGTGGCTACTGTATGCTTGCTATGGCCATGGCTGCGGCATCTGCCGCACAAGGGGCGCCGGTATCTCCTTACGGCGAACCGGATATCCCGATTTCTCCCTATCCTCCGGACCGGCATGACTATTGTATGCCGGCAGACTCGACAATACTGCTTATGGATCCGGACACTATCACTCCTGATCCCATGATCCGTGCGATATGCCGCATGACGCCGACTCCTTTCAGCACTCCGGCCGTATTCAGGGAAGCCCGTAAGCTGTCGTATCCGCAGATACGGATGCCGCAGTGGAAATTCAGAATGCGCCGCAGACGCGGTTATGATGCCGACAGGTTTGCCGGAATCACTTATGCCGCACCCATACTCTTCTCTGACCTGGAAGAGGGGGATGAGGTGCTCAGCATATCTGACAACGACACTATCGTATGGACTATGCATCCTCCTGTGATTGATGAATCTACCCTATGGGATGATGATGATGATGCGCCCTCATTCGATTATGATACTCCCGGATGGATCAGCATCCGCCAGGCGGTGCAGCGCATGGCGCTCGATCTGGAATATGCGGCTATGATGACACATCCCGAGTCAATCAGATATCTCTACAGTTCGCTCCCTGTCCCTCCGGAACTGAAGGAAGACCACCGCAGCTATTCGCAATATCTGATGCACAGGTTTATGCCGACCGTCGATGTCTCTGATGCCGTGCTGCCGCACACTACACAACGACGCGTATATTGGCTGCACACGGTGGGAAGCTCGCTGCAGTTCTCGCAGGCTTATATTAGCGACAACTGGTATCAGGGTGGTAACGATTACCTCGCTCTGCTTTTTAATTTCAATTGGGATGTGGCCTTGAATACGGTATATCATCCTAATCTGATGTTCACCAGTGCTCTATCGTATAAGCTGGCCATAAATTCCAACTCCAAAGAGGCACTCCACAGATATTCTATCTCGCAGGATGCTTTCCAATATAACCTGAAGGCTGGTGTGAAGGCCTTCAGAAAGTGGTTCTATTCATTCAATCTGCAGTTCAAGACGCAGATTTTCAATACGTATCCGGCAGATTCTCCCGACCTTACTTCGGCCTTCCTCTCTCCGGCCGACCTGAATATGGGTCTCGGTATGACTTACAATACCGATGCCCGGCACAACACGCTGAAGCTGAGTGTGTCAGTCTCTCCGATTTCATATAATCTAAAAACGTGCCTTAGCGACCGAATCGCCCCCGCGCAATTCAATATTCTGCCGGGACACCACACCCGCAGTGAAATCGGTTCGAATGCCGAAGCAACGCTTAACTGGGATATCACTTCCAATATTTCCTGGAAGTCGAGAATGTTCCTCTTTACCGATTATAAGTATTTTCAGGCCGATTGGGAGAATACATTTACATTCAATATCAACAGGTTTCTATCCACACAGTTCTATATCCATCCGAGATACGACTCGTCGACTGTGTTCGGGGCCTCCGGCTGGCATTACTGGCAGTTGAAGGAGATTCTGAGTTTCGGACTTAGCTATACGTTCTCTACCAAACCGTAACCCGCCCCATCGGCCCGTTGTGAGCTGACCCGACTGTGCGGCCCCGCACCTTAATCGACATCACGCAATCAGGGCCGCCGGAGAATAAATACATGGTATCTGATTATGACCGATCTGTCTGTTTCCATATTCCGGATTTTTTTCACGCTGATATCCGTCCTCGTGCCGGCCACGATATCGGCTCAAGGGTTTGCGGATACGCGCTATCCTGAGAAAATCTGTGCCGACCGGGGGGTGGCCGAGGATTTTCTCCGCACTCTTCCTCTGCGTCCGCTTGAGGGGCTGTGGGAATATCCGGCCGATGAGGTGGCGGTGATGGTGATCCGCGATGCCGATGCCAAGGGGAGGTATAATATCTTTCTTGTCGAGGCTGTCGACTGCCGGCTTAGCCCGGGGATGTGTCTGGGGTGGATTGAGGAGTCGGCCGATAAGTCGCGGTTCCGCATATCCCTGTCATCCAAAATTCATAAGGGTTTGCCTGCAGGGCATATGCAGGGGCTTGCCACTCTTAATGCCGATGCCGATGCCCTCGTAATTGAAATGCCGAAGGTAAAGCTCACGCTCTCCCCATCGCTGGTGCTCCCTTCGCTATGGAATTATCTGAGACTTTCGGTGCGCCTGTCCTCTAAGAATCCGCTCGACCGTCTGCCCCGGGGATGGATAAAGGTGTTCCCGTCTTACGACGGCAATGGCTCTTCAAGCCGTTACGTGCGATATCTGTAAATTATTACTAACTGTCTGGATTCAACCTGCTTATGACATCGTTACGTCTGATTATAACTGCAGCGATTCTATCGGTAGTATGTATTTGCACGCAGGCCCGGAAGGTGGCCTTGCGGCTGAAAGTGCCGCAATCCCGACAGAATGAGATGGTGCATCTGCCCCCAGGGGAAGTTCTTGATTCGGCTATGCTGGTTGCTACGGCCGACAGTATCCGGTTCGCCGGATTTGAGAAGAATGCTTCTTCAACGGTGGAGTCGTTCTTTGTGACCAATAACTCTCCGCTGGCAATTCGGCGCATGACATTAAGAATCACTTACCGCGACCTACAAGGGAGAATGCTGCATCGGCGAGAGGAGGATATCGACTTGGATCTGCCGCAGGACGAGACACGAAGGGTGTCGCTTAAATCTTTTGATTTGCAGAAAAATCTATACTACTTCCGCAGCAATCCGCCACGAAGGGGAGGTATGCCTTTTACGGTGGAGATTGAAGTGACCGGAATCTGGAGGTGTCTCTGACGTTATTAACAGACATAGGGGCGGGGGCTTAGACTGACATATGCTTTATTATGTCAGGAGCCACAACCTACATCACAGACTGGCGCTGCGCCCTTCGGACATGCACATATTGCGCACGGCAACGCTAAACCTATTCTGAAGCAGCAGACGCATCTTGCGGCGTTTGACGGCACGGAAGATTCTGGAATTCATAAGCGAATCGAGAGAATAACTGCCCGGACCCGACAATGCGAGCAGCACGCATCCGGCGGCCATTCCGAATGGCATCATATCGGCATACCCGAGTGTCACCCCATAAAGCGCCATTGTCGCCGCGCTTAATGCTCCGGCCGACATGAGAATACGGCATAAAAAACCTGCCGCTACGGCCACACCGGCCAGTATCAGGCCTATGCGCCCTGTCGATGTAGTGGCTGCGACCCCCTCAAGCACCAGCCATATCCCCATCCCGAGACGAGCGAAAAGCAGGAGTATACTGACTGCAATGCTCACCGATGTGGCTCCGAAAAGCCGGTGAAGCAACTGGACTCCGGCTTCTCTGCGGGCCATCAGTGTGCCCTGACGCAGCAGTCTGCGACGGAGCATGAATCGCGTAAGTTCCGGATTACGTGAGCCTGCCGGGACCTCTGACGGATTGACGTTGATTATTGAGATGGTATTCATGTGATTGTCTTTATTTTATTACGCTTTCAGGCAAGTTTTCGAATTTAATTGTATAAAAGATTCTCTTTCACTTACTGTCGTTCGTTTAAATTTGAACACTTACTTATACTCCCAAAACAATATTTTGCTTTTTTGGTTGGTCCATTCATGAAAAAAAGTATCTCTGCTGACTGTAAAAAGTATCCCCCGATGTTGCGTATCCAAGATTTTGGTTGTAATTTTAGCCTATGAATCGAATCGCCAAGCTTTATTTCAGATACGGCACCATGGGATCTGCCAAGACCGCCATGCTGCTCACCACCGCCTACAACTTCGAGGAGCGCGGACTCCAATACCTATGTTTCAAACCCGTAGTGGACACCCGCGACAACCGCAACGTGATCCGCTCGCGAATCGGCATCGAACGCGAGTGCGAATGGATATACGGCCATACTGACCTGTATCTGCTCACTCAGGAAATCATGCGCAATAATCCGGAGGCTCTCCCAAGCTGGATTCTTGTGGATGAGGCCCAGTTTCTGTCCGCCTCTCAGGTCGACCAGCTCGCCGCTGTGGTCGATGACTTCGGAATCAACGTTATATGCTACGGTCTGCGCACCGACTTCAAGGGAAATCTCTTCGAAGGCTCAAAACGCCTCTTTGAGATGGCCGACACTATCGATGAGGTGAAATCCACTTGCACATGCGGACGCAAGACCATAATGAACGCCAGAATCGATTCCAACGGTGATATCATCACTGAGGGCGCTCAGGTGGAAATAGGCGGCAACGACCGCTACGTGGCCTGCTGCCGCAAATGCTGGCGAAACAGGAAGCTTGAAAAGATGGAACGAAACCGGGTCCTGCATCAGGACCGGCAGAACTGACCGGATTATCTCTATCCGAAACGCAAACATTCTCATTACCGGACAAACTTTTCTAATATCATATGATCAACACCGAACAACGACAACGTATCATCGGCCTCATCAACCGTGAGGTCGTGCCGGCAGTGGGCTGCACCGAACCCGCAGCCGTATCTCTCTGCGTGGCAAAAGCCACTGAACTGCTCGGATGCACACCATCCGAAATTAAGGTGCGGCTGAGCACTAACATCCTTAAGAATGCAATGGGGGTAGGTATCCCAGGCACCGGAATGATCGGTCTCCCTATCGCCATAGCCCTCGGAGCTCTGATCGGAAAATCGGAATACGGGCTGGAGGTATTGAAGGATGTCAATGACGAGGCTGTGGCTAAAGGGAAGGAATATCTCGACTCTCATAATATCGACATCAAACTATTCGAGGACGCTCCCTCTAACCTGCATATCGATGTGGAGGTATGCCATGACACTGACCGTGTGCGCGCCACTATATCGCGCGAACATACCAATTTCATCTATCTCGAGAAAAACCGCGCTGTCATCTTTAAAGAGGAGCCTTCTGCAGCCGCCGGCGGGAATGCCAATGACGATGCCGAATCTGCCGAGGATGTAAAGCTCGACCTGCTCACCGTCTGGGAATTTGCCGCTGAATCGCCTCTGGAGGAACTGGAATTCATTCTTGAGGCGCGTAGGCTCAACCGTGCGGCTGCCCAGCTTGCTCTGGATGAAAATTACGGACACTGCCTCGGCAGGACCATGAAGGATTGCGGTTCGCCTTTCTTCGGCGACACCCCTGTGGCACATATGATCTCACTCACCTCTGCCGCATGCGACGCCCGCATGGGAGGGGCCCCGGTACCTGTGATGTCAAACTCCGGATCGGGCAATCAGGGCATATGCGCCACAATGCCGGTTGTGGCATATGCCGAAGATATAAATGCCTCTAAAGAGCAGTTGATACGCGCTCTGATACTGAGCCACCTCACATCAATATATATCAAGCAGAGTCTTGGCAGACTCTCTGCGCTGTGCGGATGTGTCGTCGCTTCTACTGGCGCGGCAAGCGGACTCGTTTATCTGATGGGCGGAGGATACGATCAGGTGGCAGCCGCGGTCAAGAATATGGTGGCAAACCTCACCGGTATGATCTGTGATGGCGCCAAACCATCATGCGCCATGAAAATCTCATCCGGAGTGAGCACTGCTATGATGTCGGCCATGATGGCCATGCAGGGACATTGCGTAAGTTCGGCCGAGGGTATCATCGATGATGATGTCGACCGCACCATCCGCAATCTCACATCTATCGGCCGAGATGCCATGCGCGCCACCGATCTCTATGTACTCGACATAATGACCTGTAAATAATCCCGTTCCAAATCCTCTCTCCTCATATACACTTTCCCCCCCTCCCTCACACAACTCTCACTCTCCTGACCTCTCTCCTTCCCTCTCACCTTCTCTCTCTCTCTCTCTCCTTCTCTCTCCTCCCCTCTCTTCTTCCTCTCTTCTCCTTATCTATTATACAGTTACATCTCCTTTCCGTTCTCAGGCCGGGGAGATCCCGATAAAAAGCCGGGAGAGGCAATCGTGACACCTGATTCTCTCCGAGACCATACCGCAGCATGCATCAACACATATGCTCAACGCGCAGACTGGCGTGAAGCCATCCCCTCCCCGGGATACTCTCATTTCCCCAAGGACCGGGTCCCTGTAAAAGGAATCCACTCGGGTCTATCCGCAATTGAAAAAGAAATCAACATCAAATGGATCATACTTTAGCAAATATAAAAGCCTTTCTCCTCACCAATTTAGGCGACACTTTCCCTGACAGCGTCATATCAATAATTATGCTCGCCGGGATTGCCATCGTGGCTTTCATTGCCTACTTTTTATGCAAGGGCATCCTCCACATCGTAGGTATCGCAATCGACCGCACACCGACAAAATGGGACGACGACCTGCTTGACGACCGATTCATGCGCTCCGTATCAATGCTGGCGCCCGCACTGATTGTCAACTGGTTGCTCCCGGCCTTCTTCGTGGCATCCGAAAGCGGATATTTAGGATGGATAAAGGTGATGACCTCATTCTATATCCTATGGGCCGCCGTAAGAATCATCGTAATCTTCATCGACAATGTATATACAGCCATGTCCGGGCGACAACGCACACGCCCATATGCCGTAAAAGGCATCTTCCAGATGCTCAAACTCATTGTCATCTCTCTCGGCGTAATCGTGGCGATAAGCATACTGATCGGCAAAGAGCCGGTGGCAATCCTGACCGCACTCGGTGCATCGGCAGCAATCCTTATGCTGGTCTTTAAGGACACAATCCTCGGCCTGGTGGCCAGTGTCCAGCTCACGGCCAATAAGATGGTGCATCGCGGCGACTGGATTGTAACCGACAGACACAACATCAACGGGGAAGTGCTTGATGTGTCACTTACCACCGTAAAAGTGCGCAACTGGGACAATTCCGTATCCACCATCCCCCCATATGCGCTTATCACGGAGTCATTCCGCAACTACGCCCCTATGCAGGTCTCAGGCGGACGCCGTGTAGAGCGCTCAATCTACATCGATATGGAGACTGTGCGATTCTGCACCGACGACGAACTGCAGCGTCTGGCATCTCTCGGATGGATACCTTCCGACAACCCCGCCAAATCGGCGCGCACCGTAAATCTCACACTCCTGCGCCAATATCTCGACCATTTCCTGGCGACTCACAGCGAGGTCAATCAGTCAATGACATATATGGTGCGCCAGTTGGATCCGACACAGTCAGGACTCCCCCTGCAGATGTATTTCTTCATACGCCGAACGGCATGGAAAGAATTCGAAACGATACAGGCCGATATCTTCGACCACATATACGCCATCATCAATGAATTCGGAGTACGCATCTTCCAGACCCCCTCCGGACATGACATGAGACTCCTCTCCACATCAGACCACGCACACGGCTCTTTCATTTAACTTTGATGCTACAATGCTCCACTGTTAATCAAGTAGTTATATGTAGCAGTTTCGCAATGGCTGTATTAATCTCATTTTGGATAAAAGGGTTAATGGCTTTTAACTAACTATAAGTCATGCACTTTGAAAATTCAAAGCATTTTTAAATGAAAGAGCCGTGGACCACGCAAAAAAATAAGAGTCAAACTATTGCATCTAAGCAAAAAAAGCATTAACTTTGTGCGATTATTCCCCAAAGGCACTCCAAAGAGCCGGATCACAGGAGACGGACGCCTCACGGACCAACTTTTAAATTCAATTTAAAACCGCGATGTACGCAATCGTAGAAATCAAAGGACAGCAGTTCAAGGCCGAAGAAGGCAAATATCTGTACGTCCACTACCTCGGCGAAGAAGCCAAGCAGGGTGACCAGGTCGTATTCGACAAAGTGCTTCTCATCGATGCCGACGGCGACGTTAAAGTCGGTGCGCCTGCCGTAGAAGGTGCAAACGTGACTGGCGAGGTGCTCGAAAACCTCGTAAAAGGTGAAAAAGTAATCGTCTTCAAAAAGAAGCGTCGCAAAGGCTATCGCCGTAAAAACGGCCACCGCCAGTTCTTCACCAAAGTGATGATTAAAAATATTAACGCTTAAAAAATTCATCTAAGATATGGCACATAAAAAAGGTGTCGGCAGTTCGAAGAACGGCCGCGAATCAGAAAGCAAACGCCTCGGCGTAAAAATCTTCGGTGGATCTAACTGCAAGGCAGGCAACATCATCAAACGTCAGCGTGGCACTCAGCACCACCCCGGCCTCAACGTCGGCATGGGCAAGGACCACACTCTCTTTGCTCTGATTGATGGCGTAGTGGTATTCTCCACCGGTAAAGAGGGACGCAAGTTCATCAACGTGCAGCCCCACGCCGAAAACTAATCCGAATCACGCATACTCAGATATGCTCTCCCACATGGCGGTTTCCATCACGGAAGCCGCCATTCTTTTTTTATCTCCGATTGCATCTGTCTGCACTTTATCCACACCCCATTCCACCTGCGTTCTCTTTCCGCAATCCGATTTGGCGCAAATGCACTAAATTCAGTGACTTAGCAGTCTTTATCCTGTGAAACAACGTAAGCAGCCACAAAGAGTAAAGAATAGAATTTAGCAGATTCATGTCTATCTTTCATAATAATAATACTGTGTATTGCATAGTACGTATTTTTTTCATAACTTTGCACCCGATTCCGACTGCATATGCCCATCCGCCGGCTCATTCTACGTAGTATCTCGTAAGCATTCGGCCAGATATATTACCGGACGTTGGCTTTTTAGTCGGTTACGGTGTGTCAGCAAAGGAGAATATCAAGATATTCAACTCAAAGACATCCCATTAACGATCAAACGACGACACCGTTTGTAAAAAGATTTTTCATCATTTTCTATCGTTTAAATTCGGACACTTACTTATTAGTTCGTTTAGACTTACAGTTTCTCAACTATATTATATCAATTATGAAAACCAATTTTTCTCCTCTGCCTTTCCTGTTGTCGGTCATGGTCTGCACCGTGCCTGATGTAATGGCCCAGGCGCAAAACTCTTCCGCACAAAGCAGCCCTCAGCTCACAGAAGCACAGATTGACTCGCTGGAACAGGCCGCCTACGGCAATGTCCAGGACCTGCGCGAAATTGTCGTGACTGCCGATTCTCCTCTCGTAAAAGTAGAAGGCCGACAAATCACTTATGATGTAGATCAGGATCCATCGGCCGCAGGGGAGTCCGTACTCGACATGCTTCGAAAAGTGCCAATGGTAAGCGTCGACGGGCAAGACAATATCCAGCTCAAGGGTGAATCAGGATTCAAAATCTATGTCAACGGACGCCCGGATCCAACATTGTCAGAAAACGCATCCGCTATTTTTAAGGCCATGCCGGCTTCGGCTGTAAGCAAAGTCGAAGTAATCGCCGACCCCGGTGCAAAATATGATGCTGAAGGCACTGCCGGAATCATCAATATTATCACCGAACGAAAAACCCGACAGACAGGCTATAACGGTTCGGCTTCTCTGAGTGCCTCCAACAGAGACATCTCTGCCGGACTATTCGGCGCCGCCAAATGAAACCGTCTGACAATAAATGCCAACCTGAATTACATGAACTCCAAGATGTTCTCTCAGTCGGGTTCAGCATATTCATCCACCGTATACCCCGGGGATCATCAAGCCAACCTCCTAATATCCGAATCCGAACAGCCTCGGAAATTCGAATACATAGGAGCCTCAATTTCCGGTTCGCTGGAACTCTCGGATATCGACCTCATCAATTTCAGCGCCAATTATACAAATGTCGATGGCTCGATGGGTATCGATAATAACCGCACCACAATGTACTCGGCCAACGGCAACCAGCTCTGGTCTTTCCGTCGTGACGCCAATATAGGATTATCTTTCGGCACTATTACTGCCAACGCAGCATGGCAACATAATTTCCACCGCCCCGACAATTACATGTCGCTCAGCTATCAGTTTGATTTCGGTAATTCATCTATGCCAATGACCGAAAAATACTCAGACATGAAGAATTACAGCACGCAGTGGATATTGCATAATACCTCCAACAACAACTTCAACCGCTCCCACACACTACAGTTAGACTACTCCAATACCCTCTCTCCGCACGCCACCATCGAAACCGGAGCCAAAGCAATCTTCCGCCATAACAGCGCCTACGCTTACGGAGAAGGCTCTGACGGACTCATACTCTCCACTCCTATACCCGATGACTACTCGAATCTGACACAGTTGCAAGACATCTACGCCTTATATGCCCTTTACAAGGCATCATATGGCGCATGGGGAGCTCAGGCTGGCGTCAGATATGAACATACCAAAATGGGTATACGATACCACTACGGCGACATGACAGACTTCACGCGTCATCTCAATGACATCGTCCCAGACGCTTCTGTATCATACAGCATCTCCCCGGCCCATACTATCGGCCTTTCATACGGTATGCGGATATCACGTCCCTCCCTTGAACAAATCAACCCTTATACAGTAAAATACAACACTACGGAAATCACTCGAGGCAACCCTCTGCTTGAATCCGAACACCTCAACAAAATCAGTCTTACTTACCGCAACTTCGGACGAATCCTCGGCACTTCGCTAAGCCTCGACTTCAACCACACCGGCAATGCAATCTCCTCATTTTCATATCTCGAAGGTGCGACAATCGTGCATACCAATGCGAATATCGGACGAAAGGGAAACGCTTCGCTCAACGTATTCCTGGTAATCAACGCAGCCCGCAACCTGCGGCTCTCTTTCAACGGCAACGGAGCCTATACCTACCTGCGCAGTAACGGGGTTCTCGATTTGCGCAACCACGGCTGGAGCGGCAACATTTTCCACAACGGTGAATGGACAATGCCCGCCGACATCATTCTCAGCTGGTACGGTGGTTATTACTGGGGCGCTCCGGAACTTCAGACCCGACAAGGCAACTATTACTTTTACGGACTCGGACTGGCCCGCGACTTCCTGGCCGACAAGTCACTACGCCTGACAGTCAATGCATCCAATTTTGCCCAGAAGAATCTGAAATTCAGCAGCACCACCACAACCCCCGATTTCATAGCCACATCCACCTACCGCATAGCCTCCTGGCGCATAGGAATATCTGCCACATGGCACTTCGGTAAAAACCAGACCCATATAAAATCTGTCAATACTACCATCCTCAACGATGACATCTCCACCTCCGGAGCCTCAACATCCGCACCTGGAACCGGCACCCCCGGCCGTTAATACTTCCACTTACCCTCTCTCCTCTCCCTTCTCTCCCCATCCTTCTCCCCACTCTCCTCTCCCTCCTATCCCCCCTCCTTTCCTCTTTCCTCTCTCCTCTCCCATCTCCTTCCCCCTCCTATCCACCTATCCACCTCTCCATCTCCTCCCTATCCGCTCCCACTCTCTTCCATCTTCCTATCCTTCCTCACCCTCCTCTCCAGCACTCCTTCTCCTCTTCTATCCTTCCTTTTCACTCCACTTCCCTATCCTTCCTCCCCTCCTCTCTACCTCCCCTTAATCAATGTCATATCCGCAATCAATGTCATATCCGCCCTAACATTCCGATTCAACCAACGCTACCCCTTCCCCAAACTTCAATTATACCTCCTAAATTCTCAAATCCGACATCCGCACCAAATACAATCCGTAGTAGATCATACAAGCCGACTTCAACCTACATCCATACATATTTCCACCCTCAATCCTCGCGGAATCGCCCCCAGGACTCATCTTTCCGCACAAATTTCAAAAAAAAATCTCAAAATATTTGGTAGTTTCAAAAAAACTCACTAACTTTGCATCGCAATTCAGGGGAACAGCCTCAGAAAAGCAAAACAAACTTCATAGTTTGTCAAACAAATGCTTCAGTAGCTCAGTTGGTTAGAGCACCTGACTGTTAATCAGGGGGTCGT
>ERZ778503.192-NODE-192-length-51601-cov-8.129574_pt1 | contig 51601 bp, 47 predicted proteins | sample MGYA00510047_ERZ778503 | MGnify/ENA primary metagenome ERZ778503 (study PRJEB29527, sample SAMN07138965) | mouse gut metagenome | material: feces | host: mouse | place: China:Nanjing | collected 2016-01-25 ... | reverse complement strand
TCTTAGTAGGAATATAAACTTGTATTTCTTCAAGCATCCGCTTTGTAAGAAATTTAATTGTAGAACCACTTGCTCCTTGAAATAAACTTTTCATATTTGCTCTAACCGCATAATACAACAAAAATAAATTACTTTTATTAATTGGAGAAAATATATATGTTCTCTGATAAGCTTCAAATTTCCCTCTATAAAGTTTAACATTAAAATCTCCATTACCCGCTAAGATTACAGCATCACAATCAAATGAATATGATGGAGCTTTTATTGGTTCTTGTGCACAAGTAAAAAATAAATATTCTCCATCATTCGTTCCATAATTAGCATCTTTTTTACCTGTTAATATTGGTGCAATATCTACTAACCCAACCTTTTTCCACCCCTCTGGTACACCATCAACAACTTTCGTATTTTCATATCCCGGAAAATGCAAATCCACAAACCATTCCTTATATAAACGCTGTGCTGCTTCCTCTAACAATTTGATTTGCTTTTGGTTGTTTTCAATAAGGTCATCAAAAGGCTTTAATATTTTAACAATTTCTTCCTGTACATTATATGGCGGAACTTCCATTTCCATTTTCCGAAGCGCTGTAAGACTAATTGTCCTTTGTGCTGCTCCAAGTGCAACTGTATCAGCTTTCATATAAAAATCTCTACTAAGCATCATATAATATAAGAATCTTGACACTATTTTTTTTGGATCTGGACGTAAAATTGCAATATGTCTTTGAAATACAAATTTTTGTTCTTTATCTATAAATACGGGGATTCCAAATGACCCCACAACAGAATAAAGAATATCTCCTGTATGCGCCCTTCTTTTATCATTCAAATTATCATAATACTCCTGAGAAACAAACATTGTACCAGTAAAATCAAGTTTGTTTGTATTTGTAATATTTGAAATCGTTACAAAGGGAATACCACTATCCGATTTGGGTGGTGGTTGATGATCTCCATCCGCAATAGAAATGCAAATATCCTCCAGCATTATTTTTGTCCAACTCATAACCCCATCTCCTTCATATTCTTTGAGATGATATCCATCAAGTCATTTGATTCTGCCTGCAATGCTAATAGTTCTTGGTGAATTTCTGTCATACGTTCTTCAAAGTTTACACCATCCTCCTCCACTGGCGCTACACCAACATAGGCTCCCGGTGTCAGCGACCAACCTTTTGCCTCAATCTCTGCAATCGTAGCAACTTTGCAAAGCCCAAGAACATCTACATATACGCCATCACCAAATTTTTCATACAGCCAGTTTGCTTCCTTGGCAATTGTAAGCATTTCAGAAAGTTCTGCAAGCTTAATATCATATTCTTCCTGTGTCTTTTTCTTTTCGCGCTTTTGCGCTTCTTCCACAGCCTTTTTCGCTTCCGCTCTAAGACTTTTCTCCTTTTCTAAAAGCACTTGCACTTGTTCCACAAAAGGTTTTTTACTGTTAAGAATTGTATGGTATTCTTCCATAAGGCTAGAATATTTATCTATTTCACCACGATACAGCCATACAATTGCATTGATATTTTTAAGCTGCCACTCTGACCATTCATTTAAGGTACGGTCAATTACTGTATAATAATTTCTCGCATCAATAAAAAGTATGTTGTCCTTTTTCGTTTCATCTTTCCCTTTATCAAAAAACCAAAGGGAACAAGGAAGCGACTTTGTGTAGAAGAAATTATTTCCAACGCTAATCATAATATCTACATGACCTGTCTTAATCAGTTTTTCTCGAATATCTTTATCCTTACCTTGACTATCTGTAGAGGAAGAAGCCATGACAAAGCCAGCGCGTCCATGCGCATTTAAATAGCTGTAGAAATAGGAAATCCAGAGATAATTTGCATTTCCAACTTCTTTATTTTTATTCACACTTGGCATACCAAACGGCAATCTACCTGCACTTTCACATGATTCTGATTTTACCTTGTCCACATTAAAAGGAGGATTTGCCATGACATAATCACAACAACCATTCAGATTATGCGAATCATGATAAAAACTATTTGCTTCATCACCAGATTGAATAACCCCAGTAAGTCCATGAACCGCCATGTTCATCAGACAAAGTTGCGCATTGTACTCCACTTTTTCCTGACCATAAAAAGTCATTGTGCTATTTGCATTCATACCAGATTGATTGACAAAATCTCCAGATTGAATAAACATTCCGCCGGAACCACAGGCTGGATCAAGGAGAACACCACTAAAAGGCTCAATAATATTTACAATCATTTTCACCAATGATTTCGGAGTGAAAAACACCCCGTCATCAGAGGCAATGTTTTTGGCAAACTTGTTGAGAAAATATTCATAAATGCGTCCAATAATATCCCCGCCCACTTCATCAAGCGCGCTATTATTAAAAATGCGAAGAAGTTCTGACAAAATTTCATCCGAAAAATTAGTATAGCTCTTTGGAAGAACCCCTGTGAGTTGTTCACTCTGGTCTTCAATAAGCAACATTGCATTGTTCACCACTTCACCCAGACTTGTCATTGTATGGCCATCTTTATTTATAAGTTCCATAACAGAGATATCCTCTGGAAGATTTAAGAGATAATCATATTGTGCTTCTTTAGGTAGAAATAGCGCGCTCTTTGCTATAAAATCACTTGCTTCCACTGGCAAAACACGTCCCCCACGGGAAGGACGTCCTTTTAAAATTTCCGTTTCTACCATTTTAAACCTGCTGTATGCATAGCGCAGAAAAATAAGGCCAAGTACCGGCATACAATATTGATTTGATGTAAGTTTAGAACCAGAACGCAATAAATCTGCGGACTCCCACAATTCATTTTCTAATTTACGAATATTTATCATTTGGTTTTATCCTCCATTGTATTTTTATAGTTTCTTATCTAGTCAGTTATGCTTCTTCTATACTATCATTATGACAGATAAACGATGTGGAAAAGAACTCCATTTTTATATGTGGCTCATCCCACTCCACAAGCCCCCTATCTATAAGAAAAATATAATTTAGTACCGCTTTTTCTTTTTATCTTAACATATATAGATTGATTTCAAAATACTTTTATTATGATTTTGCAGGATCCCGTTTCAGGCAATGTTACTTCTCACAGGTAGCAAACTGTTGAATAAATCTTTACACCCTTTATATAATCTGTTATGGTTAAGATGTAACAATCAGTATAAATCAAAAGAATGACGGATAAAATTTAGTACCTTTTCGTATTGTTTTGGGAGGTAAAAAAATGGAGCATTGGGGAGAAAATTTAAAAAATAAGCCTCTGAAATATTGGATTCGGATTGAAATTGAAGAAATCGTAAAGGAAAAATCAATTGACAGAAAACGATTTTATGAATATTCAAAAACAAAGTACCAAAAAGTTATCAATAGATTTTATTATGCATTTGTAGATTATAAGAATTATCCAGAAGTTGAACTCCGTTATTGCTGGTTGCATTTTCGACAGGAACTAACGCAAATAGATTTCGTTAGCGAAACAATTGGTTGGAAATGTATGCTTGCAAAAATAAAAGAACAGTTATCTTATGATTGGAATAAAAAGATTTATCTAATTCTTTCTGATGGTTGGGTTTATGAAGGATATATTGATAGTATCATTGATGTGCTTAATGAAGTTGACGGACTGTTGGAAGATTTTTATATTGTTACTCCGCAATTCGATAAATTTGCGGCATATTCTGATGATGGCCAGTGCCTAATTTTTTATGAAAAGTAATATTGTGTATTAAAATTTATTTCAGCGATTCTATTTTAGATAATATTTATTTTTCAATATTGAATTGACCATAATTGTTAACCAAAATACGGTTATGAAGATTTATACGCCGGAAATGCTTATGATTGGATTTTCTTATACTGTTCCCGAAGCGACGATCCTATTGAATATTTTAGATTATTCATGGGAGAGTTATGGAAAAAATCCAATGATACTGAATGCTAATTGCTTAACTGTTTTGTATTTGTATGAATTTCATGACATACCAAACATTTGTTTGCAATATAAAGTGCGTCTGAAACTGTTTTCTGTCAAGAGTGTATTACACAAATAACTGGACACGGAATTGTACCTGCAATCGCTCCTACTGGTCCTGCTGCAATTCCAATATGAGCACCATTTATAGCTCCTGTAACTGCTCCTGCTATCATTCCACCCAAACCACAAACAATTTCATTTTCTCTTTCCATGATGTTTTCCTCCTAAAACAACTTTGTTTTTTGTTACATCATTATGATAGCACAGGAATTGTATTCGTTTGTAATTGTGATTTTAATATTTTGCTGCATAGAAAAGCGAAAAATAATTATACTATGATATTTATTCGCACATTGCATCATTTTCCTATTTCGGTAAGCTGTCGTGAGCACTATATTGATTGATGACAATGGATTTGTCACAGCCTTTTCGCGCTAGAAAAACGACTGTGGCAACTGCTTGTACATTGCGGATTGCTTCGGGATGGTAATGTGTATAATAGCAGCTTTGTTTGACCTCTTTTAGCACTTCTCTAAGAAAGTCAAAAGCATAACCGATTGCGCTTACACGCATAGCAGCACCATTTCCATAACTTCTTTGAATGATAAAACTTTCTGGTAAAGACCATTTTGCAAAATTCTCCTTTCTCTAGTTTACAAAAATCTCTACACGAAAGAATTACCTTGCTTTTGACTACATTCTAAATCAGATTTCTTTTATCGTCAATCTTAACTGGCTTTACCACTTTACGACTTTTTGAAAATAAAATAACGCACAAGACACTTTCTGATATATAATAAATTCATCACAAAAATTACACCAAAGAGTGTGAGCTTACAGAAGATACAAAACTGAACTACAACAAAAAATCAGTTTTAAAGTTGATAAAAAGTTGAAATTTTACACCTATCATTCTATTGGAGGGAGAAACAATGAGAGAAAAACTACTGATTGTTGATGATGAACCAGATATTGTCACAATGCTAAAAAATTTTTTTGAGATAAACGGCTACAATGTGTTTACAGCCACAAATGGTTTGGAGGCAATTGCACAGGCAGAAAAACAGCCCGATTTGATTTTGCTCGACATCAATATGCCAGATATTGATGGAATGGAAGTCTGTTCCCGCATCCGAAATTTTGTTTGCTGTCCAATCCTATTTTTGACTGCAAGAATTGATGAAGTAGATAAAATTAAGGGCTTTGGTGTTGGCGGAGATGATTACATTGTAAAACCTTTTTCTATGGACGAGCTTGGCGCGCGGGTTGCAGCACATCTACGGAGGGAACATCGCAAACGGGAAGCGGCAAAGGTTCGCTTTGACGATTCCTTAGCGATTGATTACACAGAACGTTGTCTCTATTACGATGGGTGTCCGATTCCGCTTGCAAAAAAGGAATTTGACATTATTGAATTGCTGTCGCAGCACAGAGGGCAAGTTTTTAGTAAAGAACGCATCTATGAACTGGTGTGGAACTATGATAGCGAGGGCGACGCCTCTGTTATCGCCGAACATATCCGACGCATTCGTGTCAAATTCAAAGATGCCAAAATGAAACCATATATTGAAACAGTTTGGGGGATTGGTTACCGATGGGCAAAAAATTAAGAAAGAAATCTTTCCGCAAATCCATTAAAAAAGATTTTGCGTTTTATATTATTTTGTATATTTCTTTATCTTTGTTGCTCGGTTTTGCCTGTTCTCAACTTTTTCTGTACAAACAAAATCAAATTCGCAAAAAATATTATGATGAATATCAAAACAAGATAGAATACATTGAAGGAAAACCTAACACAGCATATCATTATTATAACGATAATGACGTTAAGATAGAAATCCACTACTCATTGGATATTCTTACTCTTTTTACGCCTGTTGATAGGATAAAATCCAATATTTTAGGCATTGCAAGCGGTGTTGTATATCCACTGAGCTTTATTGTATGCCTTAGCTTGATAAGCATACTTTTTTATAAAAAAATATTACAGCAACCATTGGAGCTGCTTGGCGCTGCTGCGGACAAAATTGCAGACAATAATTTAGATTTTACAATTCATTACGATAGGCCAGACGAATTCGGACGACTCTGTCAATCTTTTGAGAAGATGCGCAGTGCACTGCACAATAACCATCTGGAATTATGGCGTCAAATTGAAGAACGCAGACGGCTCAATGCCGCTTTTGCACACGATTTGCGAACACCACTTACGGTACTCAAAGGACAGAGTGATATGCTTATAAAATATACGCCCGAATTATCTGAGGAAAAAATTATAGAAACTGCAAAAATGATGCAGCGCCACATTGCGCGCCTTGAAAACTATGTCAATACAATGAACACCTTGCAGCGTCTTGAAGATATTGAAATTCATTGTAAATCTGTTGATATGGTGCACTTTATAAAACAGCTTAGAGATACAGGTGCTTGTATCTGCGCAGATAAGAGATTTGTATTTCAAAAGACGCAGTATCCATCACTTTCTTTTGGTGAAGAAGATCTTTGCTCTGTGCAGATTGCCTTAGACGTTCCTATTATTCTGCAGGTATATGAAAATCTATTGTCAAATGCTGTCCGATATGCAGAGGAGCAAGTCACCGTATCTACCCAAATGATTGATAACAATTTTCACATAACTGTATCTGATGACGGTGCAGGTTTCTCTGCCCAAGACCTTTGTGAAGCCACAAGACCATTTTATAAAGCAGCGGGAAGACCAGATCAGGAACACTTTGGCATAGGGTTAAATATCTGCAAAGTGCTCTGTGAAAAACACGGTGGTTTTCTAAAACTGGAAAATAAGAATGGGGCTGCTGTCACCGCAGCATTTCAAATCGAATAGCTTAATCTAAACTTATTAATTTACTTTTTTCCTACAAACAGAAGTTTACTTATTTACAATCGGAGAGATAACTGGTTTTCCATCTCTACCTAACAATGGTGACATTCCTCCAGAGTAGCCACTTGCATGAAACACATAATTCACGCCTGTTTCTCTATCCACCCAAATTTCCATGACATTCACTGCTCCTTGTGAATAAACTTTCTCAAATCTTTCATTCTTATTCATCTTAATTACCCCTTTATGATTTTTATATTATTTTTTATTAAATCGACATTTCTATTATATAATGCAAAATACAAAATGCAATACACTTTTACAAATTTTTTGCTTTTTGTTCTAACTATTTGCCTACCGATAATGTCTTTTCTTGCTACTCTATATACTTTTTTCCTTGTTGCTTTTATCCAAGAGGATAGAAAGTCCATTGTTTTAGCACAGCAAAACAAAAATTTTAACACAGACTGTATTATTTGCTGTGGCTTATATTCATGCAGAAACAACATATTTAGATAATTCTCTATACAGTCACCTGACAAAAAAGCACTATTCTTAAATAACGTATAAATCTTCTTACTTTCAGAAGCATAAGAAATACCATCTGGTTCCACTGTCCCTATAGGAAATAACTTTTCGCCTATTTGCGTCTCTACAAGTCGAAAATCCATCACTAATTCTTGGTCTTGAAAAGCATATAATGCATCAAAAGTAAAGGCTTCATTTGCCATCACAAAATTTCTTTCTTCTGTCCAACCATTAGTTTTCAAAATAAAAATCACATACGCATCTATCAATAATAAATTCATTTACTTTTCTCCTCTAGTGTACTATTCCTCATTATATCACTAATAAGAATACATTCCATAAAAATACATTTATAGTTCAAATTTAATAATAAAATTTGATAAAAAGTTGAAATTTTCCTATTATCCTAAATCTGTCAACAGAAAATGTGAAAGGAGCATAATAAATGGACAATACAATTGAGATTCAAAATCTAAATAAATTCTATGGCAGAAAACAGGCCCTATGCGATGTCAACCTGACAATTAGGCAGGGAATGTTTGGTCTGTTGGGCAGAAATGGCGCTGGAAAAACAACGCTGATGCGCACGCTTGCCGCGCTTCTTCAAAAACGAAGCGGTACAATCACTATCTGCAAAATCCCTATCGAAAATGAAAAAGAAATCCGCAAAATTATTGGATATCTGCCGCAGGATTTTTCTATGTACCCCTCTATGAATGTTATGGAAGCAATGGATTACCTTGCGCTTTTATCTGGCTTAGAGAAACAGGAACGGAAAGAGCGCACAGAATTACTTTTACAAAAAGTCAATTTGACAGAGCACAGGAAGAAAAAAATCAAGGCATTGTCAGGTGGTATGAAACGCAGACTTGGCATTGCGCAGGCATTATTGAACAATCCTAAAGTTCTGATTGTTGACGAACCAACTGCTGGGCTTGACCCAGAAGAACGAATCCGTTTCCGCAATTTGTTGTCAGAAGTTGCAGAGGAACGCATTGTTATTCTATCGACACATATCGTCGGGGATATTGAAGCGACCTGTGAAAATATTGCCATTTTGGAAAGCGGAAAAGTTTTGTATCAAGGCACTGTTGATAACTTACTAACAGCAGCCGAAGGAAAGGTATTTACAAAAATTACAAACAAAACAGAACTGCCGACTCTAAAAAAGGAATTATTTATTACAAGTATGCACCCGCAGGGCAAAGAAATATCTATCCGTTTTTTGGCAGAAAACGCTACGACTGATGCAGAAGCTTGTGCGCCAAATATTGAAGATGCCTATATGTTTTATCTAAAGAAAAATGGCGCGGAATTGGAGGTGAATGGCAATGCTGTTTTGGAGTGAATTTAAGAAAATTGTTGTCGGTATTCCCTATCTACTCTTTATCGCTGTGATGGTTATAGACCTAAATTCTCAAGATGCATTAAACTTTAGCAACGATTCTGTAATTGTACCCAATCAATCTGTCACGCAAAATTATGGAATCAAAAACGAAGAAATACCAGAGCTGATTATGCCTGCTGCACTTACGTCACTCTATACAGAATTCTGTGAAAATCAGTATCGGACCTATCCAATTGGATTTATAAAATATGTAAAGTTAGATTATGACAAACAGCAAAAAATTGCGGACATTCTCTCTAAAATTACTGGAGTGCGCGCAGACGAAATATACGCTGCGCAAGATTCCTCGAACAACAGTGATGAAAACACTTTCGTTCTTGATGAAAACACAACAACTCAGCCAAACAATAACGGTAACTTTACAATCTCAATTGACAACAATACCAAAGAAAATAGTATTGCAAACGAATTGCAACTTACGGTTAGGGAAGATATTTCGTACACAGCGTTTAAAGACTTAATGCAGACTGTCGATAACATTTTGGGCGGTGGCTCAAACTATGCACCCCAATCCTTAATTGGTTATGGGCATGTACCAATCACGTATGAGGAGGCTGTAAAGCGGTATGAACTTGTGAAAACTTATGACCAATTCACGGGCGGATATGCGCGACTTTTTAGCGATTATGCTGGTGTAATGGCACTTTCTATCCTTCCAGTTTTTCTGGCAGTAATTATGAGTATGAAGGACCGGCGAGCAAAAATATCCGAACTAATCTATATCCGAAAGACGTCGAGTACCAAAATTATTTTTGTGCGTTTCCTTGCAGTTATCGCTGCGGTTATGCTGCCTGTTATCCTTTTATCCTACCTTTCCAACAGTAGCATGTGGCATCTGTATTCGGGAATGAAATTAGACTATCTTGCACCGCTAAAATATGATTTGATTTGGCTTATGCCTTCTGCAATGATGGTAATCGCAATTGGTATGTTCCTTACTGAACTGACTAATACCCCTATCGCGGTTGCGGTATGTGGTCTCTGGTGGTTTATCGATGTGAACTTAGGCATAAAATCTGTCTTTGCATCCTATTCTTTATTGCGTCTGGCCCCAAGACACAACGCTGGAACAAAGTCTTATTTTAGAACACAAGACTTTTTGGATAATTTCCCACGCCTAATTGCAAACCGCCTGCTTTTTGTAGGCTTGTCGATTACACTTGTCCTTATAACAATTATTATCTATGAAGCAAAACGAAAAGGAAAATTCACATGGAAAAAATAATTTCAATTGCAATAATCAATATAAAACATCAGTCCGCTTTGTCTATTCTTGTAGCTGCCGTTATCCTTGTAATTACACCAATTCTTTTTGGAACTGCCTATTTGAATTCAATCGAGACAGCAGTCCCTCTTGAGATGTTTGTCTCCTTGATTGGCATTGTCTTGCTCCCTCCTGTTTTTCAGCCGGAGCAAGACGATACAATCCGAGATTTAGTATCTTCCAAGTATATCAGCACAAATTGGGTCTATTGCATTAGGACTGTCTATGCGACTATTTTAATCATTATCTTTATTGGCTTGTTTGCTGGCTATCTATGTCTGCGACAATGTAATGTGACCGCCTGGCTGTTTCTTGGAACAATAGCAAATGCCTTGTTTCTTGGCGCGCTTGGCATAATAACCGCCGCGCTGACGAACAACACCATCATTGCATATATGATACCACTTGTCTATTATGGATTGAATTATGGCGCTGGAAAAAAATTGGGAAATTACTTTTTATTTTCAATGCAAATTCCTAATTTTACACCGAAACTGTGGCTGGGAATAACAGGAGGATTGCTTATTTGTTGCGCACTTATTATAAAAACAATAGAAAAAAAACTTTAATTCCTTTCTAGTTAGTTTTCTATATTATGTAATTTCTCTTTTCCTTAGTGAAATCTTGTGTTTTTTATGAGCACATTATATAATAGACAACAAAGAAGTGCGAGAGGAGTCCTTTCCATGTCCGCAAAATATATTCAACTTGCCAGTCAACTCAAAAGCTTAATTCAAAAAAATCTATATGAAAATAATTCTAACACTGTCTACCAGCTTCCAACAGAAGCCGTACTTTGCCAAATTTACCATGTCAGCCGTCAAACAGTTAGAAAAGCGCTCTCTATCTTAGAGGAGGAGCATTTAATACAAAAGCGTCAAGGAAGTGGATCCTATGCTGTCGCAAATCTAAACCCAAAAGGAGCAAACCAAATTGCGATTCTAGTTCACTCCAATACCGAATACATTTATCCGCGACTCCTTGCGGATTTGTGCGCAACACTACAAAAACATGGATTTTCGTGGACGGTCTATGTTACAGGAAATCAAATTTCCAAAGAACGAGAAATATTAGAGTTTTTACTAGAAAATGACAAGACTCCTGTGCGCGGAATTTTGAGTGAAGGCTGTAAGACTAACTTTCCAACACCGAATTATGACCTGTATCAACGTCTGGCCCAGCAAAATATTGCTATTTTGTTTTTTCGTGGAAGTTACAGCAACTTGCCTAATATTCCATCTATTAAGGACGACAATTATAATGGCGGGTACGCTCTAGGAAAGTATCTTATCTCACTGGAACATCAAAAAATAGGCGGCATCTTCAATGCTGATGATGTGCAGAGCACCGAACAGCGTTTTGGACTTTTGTCTGCCCTGCGAGATGCACAACTTTTGTCCTGTGAAGACAATCTCTGCAGTTTTGACACCCACCAGCTTGTTGCATTGCAGCGACAGCAAGATACAAAATTTTTGTCTGATTTTATTGCAAGACAGCTAAAGACGGTCACAGCTATTGTCTGTTGCAATGATGAGATTGCCTACTGGCTGATTAAAGAGCTAACTCATCGTAATCTGCGTGTTCCTGAAGATATGAGCGTGGTCTGTTTTGACTGCTCTTACCTTAGCGACTTAAGCGCTGTGCAAATCACACACTATTCTCAAGAAAAACAAGATATGGGAATCATTGCTGCTGAATCTATTATTCATTTAATTCAAGGAACATCAGTTTCTTCACAAAAATTCCCTTGGCAACTTGCGATAAAACGCAGCGCTATGCCACCGATTGCTTAACGTTCCTTTTACTTTCCATTCCGATATTCTCTTGGTGTACAACCCACTGTCTTTTTAAAGACAAAACTGAAATAATGTGGGTCTTTATACCCTACTTTCCCCGCGATTTCATTGGAATGCAGCTGTGTCTGAATCAGAAGTTTCTTTGCTTTTTCCATGCGTTTTTTGGTGACAAATTCAATAAAGGTCATCTGCATTTCTTGACTGAATATACTGCTAAAATAATTGCCACTGACACCGATAGCACCCGCAACACTATTTAGAGAAAGTGACTCATCACTGAAATTTTCCTCGATATATTTTAAACCTTTTTTGAGGGCGCGCTTGCCTTGATTTTCACTTTCTCTGTCGCGCAGTGTTAGGGCGCGCTCCAATAACTCAAGCATATAAACATCAATATTATCCCCACTAGCAGAAGCGTCGTGCACTTTACGGTCATCATCCTCCGGCAAAAAGTCCTGCTGACACACGCCAAATATTTGCATATAATTAATTGTTGTAAACCGAATATTTAAAAGCAGATAATCACGAAATAAACGCGATTCTAATGCCTCCTTTACCCCTGCCAGATAACCATCCACAAAGTCTTTGATTTCTGCCTGTTTTCCCTCCCGCAAAAACCCCTGAATAATATCTGGATTAACCTTTGCACTGTCCACTGATGCAAAACTCTTTAAATCCTTTCCCGGAAGAAGCTCCTCCACATCTTTTTCTGTCAAAATATGACGTTGTGGATTAAAAAAACGATGTGCAAGAATATGATTGACCTTTGCGTAACACTCTGGCAACAAAGAAAGCCGTTCCACTGGGTTCCCTACTGCCACACACCACTCCAATGAAATTTCCTGTTGCGAGCAGATTTTTTCAATGTTATGAATGCATTGTTCTTTTAACGCTTCCATCTGCTCCGTTTCCCCTTTGATTAACACGCCATACAAACTGACATTCCATTGAAAAATAAGATATTGGGGAAAACGTAAAAAAAAGCGAAACAGTGCCTCTCGCACTTCACTCATGCCTTCTGGTTCCTGCATTATATATTCTGGATTTTGACGTTTTACCTGTAAATTCAACAGTATAAGATTATAGCACGGTCCATCTAAGTTCAGAGAAATTTTTGCTGCTTCCTCATAAATCTGCTGAACAGAAAATACACCACTAAACACTTTTTCCAGAAAGCTTCTGCGGGCATAATTTTCATACTCTTTCATCTCGTTCTGAAAAGTTTCCAGATAATTCTTCTGTTCCTGTTCACTCTCAATCTTTTCTCTTATTTCAAGAAGCACCTTGCGCAGAGTACCTTTTGTAATCGGTTTTAGAAGATATTGTTCCACGCCGACACGAATCGCCTGCTGCGCGTACTCAAACTCATCATATCCGCTGATAATAACAATTTTAATCTCAGGAATTTCTTGTGTTACAATCTGGCTGAGTGCAAGCCCATCCATAAATGGCATCTTAATATCCGTGATAAGAACGTCTGGTCGAATTTTTCGAATCATTGGCAGCGCCATCTCACCGTCGCTCGCCTCCCCCGTAAATTGATATCCATATTCCTGCCACGGAATATTTTTTTTCAGTCCTTCTCTGACAATGCTTTCATCCTCCACCAAAAATACTTTTAACATTTATTTTTCCCTCTTTTGATATTCATTTATCCGATTAATATTTTCTGTCCTTTAAAAACTCTGCGACATTTTCCTTCGTAAATACCTTTTCCTCCACCACATAATACTTCTGCACTGACTCCCCATTTTCAAGTTTTTGTATAATTTCATTGACATAAGTACCCTGTACTGGATTGCATTCCACATCAACATTAATACGCCCTTCTTTCACCAGTTCTAACGCATCGCGCGTTGCATCAAACGAGATAATTGTTATATCGCCTTCTTCGCCAAAGCTTATGCCAGCTTCCTGCATTGCGTCAATAGCGCCTATGGTCATATCATCATTTTGCGAGATAAGCACATCCATCTCTGGATAACGCCGCAACATATCGCGCATCACTTCCTTAGCCTTGTTCGCTGTAAATTCTGCTGTAACAGATTCCAGTATATTCCAGTTTCGATGTCGCGCAGCAATCTCAGCAAATCCTTTTGTTCTACCAATTTCTGCTGTGGAACCCACTGTTCCTTTTAGAACCACAATATTGATTTCTTCTGTTTGTCTTTGTTCCTGTTCCAGATAGGATTCCAGCCACTTACCTGCTTTTTTTCCCTCTTCTTTCGCATCCATTCCAATCCATGCAGTGTAGAGCGAATCATCTTGCACATTGACCTTTCGGTCTGTAACAATTACAGGTATTTTTGCATTCTTTGCCTCCAAAAGTACAGTATCCCATCCATCTTCAATCACAGGCGCAAACACAATATAGTCCACGCGCTGGGAAATAAAACTGCGAATTGCCTTAATTTGATTGTCTTGCATCTGCCGAGCATTGTTAAAAATCAAAAAGTAACCTGCATCCTTTGTCAATGCTTGTTGTATTGATGCTGTATGCGCCGACCTCCAGCCAGATTCACTGCCAAGTTGAGAGAAACCAACCACAATTAAATCTTCCTCATCAGATGGGTCAGAAATCTGCTCTACTTTTATTTCAAATCCTCGATAAAGCCCATACGCAGTAAAAAAGACGGGAACAATACACAGTAATACAATGCAAGCACCCACATGACCAAAGATAATTTCTTTTATTATTTTAGATGTTGTTTTCATTTGCCCCCTCCCTTATTTATGATATCGTCCAGTTATGCCTTTTTACGAAAATTCGCCTGCCAATGTTTCATCAAGTTTTACCGCTGGTATAATAATACTAACTTTTGTGCCCACCCCTTTTTCTGATTCGATAGTCATACCATACTCGGCCCCAAAATTCATGCGAATTCGCTCGTTTACATTGGCAAGTCCAAATCCTTTTTCCGTCTCTTTACAAGGCTTTTCAATCTCTGTACGCAATCGGTTTACATCATCAATTTCCATTCCAATTCCGCTGTCCTCCACACACAACAAAATCGTATCTTTCTGTGGAGAATCACTTTGTTGTAACTTCCCTGTCACACAAATTTTCCCTTTTTGTCGCTTACACTTAATTCCATGATATAGAGAATTTTCAACAAGTGGCTGCAATGTCAATTTTAGAATTTTATAAGAATACAGTTCTGGTGCAATCGCAATTTCATAGTCCAAAATATCTTGATAGCGCACTTGCTGAATTTCAAGATAACCACGAATATGCTCTTTTTCCTCTAAAATCGAGATGTATTCTTTCCCTTTACTCAACACCAATCGAAAAAATTCTGAGAGTGCCACAACAACATCCACTGCCTTATCGGGGTCATCTCCCTCAATCAACCATACAATGGTATCAAGCGTATTGTACAGAAAATGCGGGTTAATCTGCTCTTGCAAAAGCCGCAACTCTGCATGGCGCATCTTACGCTCATCCTCCTTAATCTGATTGACTAAAACTTCCAGATTTTCTGACATGTCATTCACACTATCCGAAAGCACTTCTAGTTCATCCTCCGTCTGCACATTTGCGCGGTCAGAAAAATTTCCCTCCGCGATTCTGCTGGTAATTCCACACAGCTCTTGTATTGGCTTGGTGATACTATTCAATATAGCACTGGTAATTAAAATAACCACAATTACAATACAGCCTCCCAGCAAAATGCTAATAAGAATCACATGTTGTACTTCTTGATTTAATTGAATTTTTAACTGTTCTATACTTTTCGTCTGATAATAAATATAATACTGAATGTCGTCCTGTATAAGCTCTGTTAGAATATAAATATCATTGTACAACATATCAATATTTTTTTCATATTGCCCTTCTGCCTGCTGATTTGCCTTGATATCATCGACGCGATCTTTCAATGTATCGACATTGCGCAAGAGGCTTTGCAACCAGACACGGCTCTCTTTATCACTTGTCATTGTCAGCAGATTATTACTCTCTGTACGCAACTCATTAATTAATTTATAAGGATTCTTTAACGTCCCATCCTCCTCAATTGTGTCAAAAGTAATACTACTAACCACTAATTTATAAAGACTTTCATCCATTTCTTCCTTAAAATTAATATTGTAATCATTGGCAAGCAACATACTGTTTACTATCTGGTCATAAGCGCGGCTATAATTTACCAATGCTAAGATCAAGTAAATTGTCACATAAAGAATTGGTACCATTGCAACTAGCACTAAAACAATTAATTTGTTTTTTAGGGGATATTTTATTTTTTCTGTTGCCATTGTTTATCCTCGTCTCTATACAATTCGGAACTATCTACTCGCTTTTACTATAAACTATAAACTGTAATTTTTCAATAATGCTTCTTAGTAACATTAATTGTGGAACTGATTTTGTGTTACAATTCACACCAATGTCAGATTTTGCACCGATTTACGAACATTCGGTATGAATTGCAACAATGGATGCACACACAATGCCTAAAAACAAGCATTTTGGCGCTGGATCCGACACCATACAGCAAGTGCATGACGCGGGTGTGAAAAGTAACGATTTTGTTACAATTGATGCACACCAAATAAGACTTCTTTTCCCTACTCACACGCCGGACACCCATCAGCTTCTGCTGACAAATTTCATTTGGGTGCTCTTGTGCAATCGAGCAGGGAAGGTTTATCTTCTTCCTACTCGCCGCACGACTCGTGCGCCGCTTTAGTGGCTTATTTCCTCTGCATGGGTCTGTGCATAAAAAAGAAAAAGACTATGATTCCCATTGCAGATCTCATAGTCTTTTATTCGCACTCCAAATATATGGTTTCGTATTGTTAATCACTGTTTCTTTTATTGCAACCGCCATCCTGCATATAATGTCATAGATTCTGTAACAACATCATTCTCTAAGTTCCAAGGTCTCGTTGTGCTCTGGTCCAAATACCAGCCATCAAATAAATAACCTTCTCGCGTGGGCGGAACAGGTGCCATAATCAATTCTCCGTACATATGTTTCTGACTTTCCACTGTCGTTCCACCTAGAGAATCAAATTGAACCGTAAATCCTGCGTTAGATACACCGATTGCCATACAAGCCACAAGCGCCACAGCCAATACAATAATAATAATATTCAGTGACTTAACTGAAATATTGACCTTAGAATACAATCCTCGCAGTTGACGCTGTGGAGCGGAATTATTTTGTTCCAAGTTTTGTTTGTTCTGTCCTGCCATAGCTTATTTGCGCACCAGATACTTGCGCATGTCAATTGCACACGCGATCAAGATAATCAAACCTTTGATAATATAGAGCATATTAGCATCTACCGCAAGGAAAGTCAATCCTGTAAAGATAATCTGCAAAAGCAACACGCCCACCACAATACCACTAATGCGTCCAATACCACCGACAAAAGAAACACCACCGATTACGCACGCTGCAATTGCATCACACTCATAGTTCAAACCTGTATTTGCATTTGCAGAAGCGATACGCGCACCATCCAAAAATCCAGTGATACCATACATCATTCCTGCGAGCATAAATACCATAATAATTGTGCGCACTACATTGACGCCGGACACGTTTGCTGCCTCCTCATTCGAGCCAACCGCAAACATATTTTTCCCAAAAGTTGTTTTGTTCCAGATAATCCACATAATAATTGTCAAAATTATAGAATAAAGCACATATTTAGGAACTGCCACACCACCAATACTAAACAGAGTACCCGTGATAAATGAACGATAATTATCAGCCAATCCGCTCAAGGTCTGACCATTATTGACACCTCGCATCAAGTACATTAAAATGATACCGTACACAATCAGCTGAGTAGAAAGTGTTACAATAAATGGATGCAACTTAAATTTCGCCACGCTAAAGCCGTTTACAAAGCCTACAAGAGCGCCTACGCCAATGACTAGCAGAAGCACAAGCGGCAATGGCGCTGCGCTTGTCATACCTGGAAATATTTTAAATACAGTTGTCAACAGAGATGCAGAGATACATGCTGTCAAACCGACAACACGACCTGCGGAAATATCAGTTCCAGTCAGTACAATACAGCCTCCAATCCCCAATGCAATGGGTAGTTTCGCTGCTGTCAGGGACAATATGTTCACAATTGAGGGAAGCTTTATGAAAGTAGGGCGCATAATTGCTATGTACACGACTGCCACCGCTATAATAATATACATGGCATTATTAAGTAAAATATCCCCAACTTTTTTTAATTTTTCTTTTTCAGTCACAGTTCATACCTCCAATCTATAGAATAGCCTCTCGGAGTCTATTAGAAGAATTTATTGTGATTTTCATCACGCGTATTTTGCCGCTAGAGTCATAATTTCCTCCTGCGTTGTTGTCTTTGCATCTACTTCTCCTGAGAGCTGTCCACCAGACATCACCAATATTCGGTCACATACCCCCAAAAGCTCTGGCATCTCAGAAGAAACCATAATAACCGTTTTTCCTTCTTTTGCCAGATTCAATATAAGCTGATAAATCTCATACTTCGCCCCCACATCAATACCACGTGTTGGCTCGTCAAGCAACAACACTTCTGGATCAGTCAGCAACCAACGTGCCAAAATTACCTTCTGTTGATTCCCTCCAGACAACGAGCGAATCTGTGTTTTCTGGTTTGGTGTCTTAGTGCGCATAGCTTTAATTCCCCAGTCTGTAACCTCAGCAAGTTTTTTGTCACTCAGAAGTGGAATCCCTTTGTAGTGATACTTGCGCAGACTAGATATTGTTGTGTTTGCTTGGATATCGCGAATACCAAAAATTCCAGTCGCACGACGCTCCTCCGTCAACAATGCAAATTTGTTTGCAATTGATTCCTGCGCATTGCGATTGAACACCTGTTTTCCATGAAGATAGATTTCACCACTCTTGCGTGTCGCTATGCCAAAAATATTTTCTAGCAGCTCTGTACGTCCTGAACTGTCAAGACCTGCAACACCTAAAACTTCGCCTTTGTTTGCGACAAAGGAAACATTTTTTAATTTAGAGTACATTGCCGTAAGTGATTTGACCTCCAAAAGCGGATCGCCCACCACATTATCCTTCTCTGGATAACGATTTGTCAGCTCACGACCAACCATTAATTTGATAATCTCATTCATGGTTAGTGATTTTGCCTCACGGGTTGCAATCCATTGTCCATCACGCATAATCGTCACTTCATCCGAAATGCGCAGGATTTCTTCCATCTTATGCGAAATATAGATAATGCCACAGCCACGATCGCGCAACATATTAATGATTTTAAACAAATGTTCTACTTCTTCCTCTGTCAAAGAAGAAGTTGGCTCGTCAAACACAATAATCTTAGACTGATAAGATACTGCTTTGGCAATCTCTACCATCTGTCGCTGTGATACTGGCATAGTGCTCATAACCCTTTTCGGGTCCACACTGATTTCTAGGTCTTCAAATAATTTCTTGGTTTCGTCGTACATCTTTTTCTCACTGGTAAGTGGACACCAGCTTGAAATTTTAGGAAAACGTCCAAGCCACATATTGTCCATAACATTACGCTTTAATGCTTGGTTTAGCTCCTGATGTACCATCGCCACACCATTCTCCAACGCTTCTTTAGAGTTTTTGAACTCCACTTTTTTTCCTTCTAGAAAAATGTCACCGCTGTCCTTGGAATACACACCAAACAGACATTTCATGAGCGTAGATTTTCCGGCACCGTTCTCCCCCATCAGCGCATGCACGGTTCCCGCCTTTACAGTCAGGGAGACGTTATTAAGCGCCTTAACACCAGGAAATTCCTTGCATATTCCCTCCATTTTCAGAAGGACATTCTGGTTCCCGCCTTTTGCGGAAGCATTTGTCTCCTGCATTGTCATTCTCACCTGCTACTAAAACATATACAAAAGTGTATATGCTAGATGATTTTCTACAACCTCACGATTTGTAGCTACTGCTTCAACGTGTATACCCAGGCTAAAATATAATTACTCACAAGTCCTTGTACACTCCACAGCCATAAATTTGCAAACTAAGTCATCAGTACATATCCACAATCACTTATCGATGTGAGTTTGTAAATTTCCATCTATTTCGCTTTTCCTTTCCTAGATTTTTATTTTGCTTTGGTTTTTGGGTCTTGAGCATTGACCAGTTGCACCCCAGATTGCTACATCATTGTTATATCAGACTGTTTTAATTAATAGAGGTATCCTTTTGCTAAAATGAAAAACGCTGTCCTTTGCGTTTTTCTTATGTGAAATCTTTGATTTCACACTATTTCCTTCTGATATAATTTCATTGATGCACACTCCGACTTCCTACGCGTTATGTCGCATGTGCAAAAACACAGCCGCACCGAAGTGCGGCCGCATCGTCGATGAATTATTTTAATCACTCACCTGTGTAAGTAGCATATGGAATGTTAACGCGCCATGTACCAACTACATTCGCAGAATCTACACCATCAAATGCTTCCTTGCCATCCATAAAGTTTGCTGTGATATTTGCAATCGTATTTGCCATACCTTCTGCATCCTGCTTGATTGTCCCAATCATAGAACCCGCTGAGATTGCATCCTTTGCTGCGTCTGTAGCGTCCACACCAAACACAGGAATCACTGTCGCGCCATCTTTGTTGTATCCAGCATTCTGAAGCGCTGTGATAGCACCGATTGCCATCTCATCATTATTTGCAATAACAAGCTCAACCATGTTATTGTTTGCTTCGTTATACTGAGACATAATTGTCTGCATGTACTCTGTCGCTGCTGCTGAAGACCATGCACCTGCCTGGTCTACCAGATATTTGTTGCTGTTTGCACTGTCATAAAAGCTAAGTGCTGATTTGCCTGCTCCTGTCAAAATCGCATCTGCATCCTCCTGACCATACTTTGTACGTGCATCTGCCTCAGCGTTGCCTTCCTGACCCTTAAACATAACATATGAGATTGTGCCATCGCCATTCAAATCCAATGTATCATAATTCTCTAACAAATAATTTCCAATCATCTCGCCCTGCATATGGCCAGCCATCTCATAGTCTGTACCAACAAACACGCACTTATCTGAACTTGTAACTGCCTCCTCACTTACAGAACGGTTAAAGAAAATTACGGGAACACCATTCGCCTGTGAGATAATATTCTTCGCTGCATCATCAGATCCAGTGTCAACCAGATTGACAACCAATACAGTTGCACCCTGTGCAATCGCTGTTGTCACCTGCTCAGACTGTGTTGTCTGGCTGTTGTTACTGTCATAGTCCTGATAGCTAATTCCCGCTTTGTCAAGTGCAGAGTCCAATGCTGTACGCACACTTGAGATATATGTATCGCCGTAGGTGTAGTAGAATACTGCCACACTGCCGTCCTTAGAAGCTGGTGCCTTATTCTCAGCAGGAGCATCTGCCTCTGTGTTTGTCGCTGTATTAGCGTCTGTGTTTGCATTAGCCTCTGTGTTTGTGGTTGTTGCCTTGCTATCCGCAGTGCTTGCACTATCGTTTTTGCCGCCACATGCTGTCAAAGCTGCCAGCATACTCACAGAAAGCAAAGTGCATAAAAATTTTTTGTGTAACTTTTTCATAGTTTGTGTACCTCCCTTTGTTTGATAGACTTTTAAGGTCTCTTTGTATGGAATTTTATAAGTTTTTTGTTAGCTATGTATAAATTTTAAGGTCTATGCAAAATAAATTTGTATGCATACACCAAAAAACAAGCCTCAAAAACACATACAAGGATTCCAAAAGACTATTTTTTGAATTAATTTAGTAAAGTTGTATAGGAGAATTATAACTTATATTTTTCTATTTGTAAAGTATTACCGAACATTTTGTGAAATTATTTTTCACTTTTCTCTTTCAAGAAATTATTTCCCAAAAATTACTTTTTTAGCAATCAAAAAATTTAGTAAAATTTTTCATGTTAATCCCCCATGCCGCCTTTTGGCGGCTTAAATTTTCACACGAACTTCCATCTGCCGCTTTGGCGGCATACAAATCAGGATGGTGAAATCTTTGATTTCACATGAATGCTTACTATTTGTGTTGTTAATGGCGGCATAAAGATTAATATCTGAGAAATGAAAAATATTGTACTAGGAATTTTATAATCTTGATGAATCTATAAAATGCGCTATAATAGAATAAACCTTTATCAAACAATCACAAAAGACTCTGTAAGTCTTTTATATTCTAAGGAGACAAATTTATGGCAAAAATACTACTATTAGAAGATGATATCAGCCTAATTGACGGACTAGAATATGCACTCCAAAAAAATGCGTTCACGGTAGAAACTGTACGCACTGTGCATGAAGCGCTACAACATCTCAATAGGACAAACAATTACGACCTGCTTCTGCTGGATGTGACTCTGCCTGATGGAACTGGATTTGACATCTGCGAAAAAGTTCGGGCAAGTGGCAATCAAATTCCTATTATTTTTCTCACTGCCGCGGATGAAGAAGTAAATGTTATCCGTGGCCTTGACAGTGGCGGAGATGACTACATTACAAAACCATTTAAAATAGGAGAACTTTGTTCTCGCATTCGCGCACTACAGCGACGAACAAAATATACAGCACAGCCGATTATTTCATCTGGTAATCTTTGTATTGATCTTGCGCAAAACCGCGTAATTTTAGATGGAACTATTGTGGAACTAACGCGGGCGGAATATCGTCTGCTCAACTTGCTTGTGCACAATGCGAACAAAGTTGTCACAAGAGAGACTATACTTGATGCTCTATGGGATAACACAGGAGACTTTGTGGATAATAATACTCTGTCTGTGTATATTCGACGGCTTCGGGAAAAGATTGAGTTGGACCCATCGCAACCACAACATTTAACTACAGTGCGCGGTTTTGGCTATCAATGGGTATCATAAAACAAATTAAAACTTATTTGAGGAAATAAAGCATGAATCAATCAACTTTTGGACTAATGCAAGACCAACAAATTCGGCGATACTATCTATTTCTGCTCTCACTCTCGTTTTTTCTTCTCAGCATTGCGCTGCTATTTTGCAATCAATTAACAAATTCCGCTAAAACAATGCTTTTACAGCACGATGAAGCAATTACAGCCTCTCTTATCGCACAGGGAATCCCTGAAACCATAATTGCGCGAGCACTTACGGAAACAGATGTCACTTTTAATAAAACAATAACACAATCCACAACAGCGCTCCTTGAAAAAATTGGAATCCGCCCCACACTAGAAAACCAATTTTTGCCACATCTTTATCACTTTCGTCAAGTTTCTATACGTAGCGCACTGGCAATAAACATTCTGTTTTGTCTCCTACTGCTTAGTGTTAGTCTATTATTTTTATACAGAAGAACTTCTCTATATCAACATGCTACTTCTATCATTAACAATTATACAAAAGGTCACTTTTCCAGTCGACTACCACAAACGGATGAAGGAGCACTCCATCAAATGCTATCTGCAGTAGACCGACTTGCCACAATGTTGCAGGCACAAAAGGATGCGGAACACCAATCAAAACTTTTTTTAAGAAATACGATTTCTGATATCTCTCATCAACTAAAAACACCACTTGCAGCGCTATCTATGTATCAGGAAATTATGGAAAATGAACCTGATCAGCCTAATGTAATACAACATTTTGCTACTAAGACAGGATTTGCCTTAAAGCGTATGGAACAGTTAGTTCAATCCATGCTCAAGATTACAAGACTTGACGCTGGTAATATTGTGTTTGAAAAACAGCGATGCAGTTTAAGAGAACTTATTGGCTGTGCTGTCAGTGAGTTGACAACACGCGCAGAGCAAGAAGGAAAAACAATTCTATTTGATGGCTCTGCCACAGAAACGGTTTTATGTGATATGACATGGACGTGTGAAGCAATTGGTAACTTAGTAAAAAATGCATTGGATCACACGCGCGCACAAGATAGTATTCATATTACTTGGGAAAATACGCCTTTTCACACAGTGATTCAGATTTCCGATAGCGGAGATGGCATTGCGCCCGAAGATATTTATCATATTTTTAAACGCTTTTATCGAAGCAATCCATCTGCTAATACTTTGGGCATTGGCCTAGGACTGCCACTTGCCAAGTCTATTATCGAAGGACAAGGTGGAACAATCTCGGTGCAAAGTACTTTGCATGTTGGAACCTGTTTTTCAATTCTATTTCCACAAGAGGCAGATTTTCCAAACACACACTAAAAAGACAAAATTACATGAACTTGTACAAAATAAAAGCAACAAGAGATCCTTGATATTTTGGCGAAGAATTTGAGCAAAATATTGCAAAGCGTGTGCAGATATTAACACAACTTACAAAACTGTAAGCTAAAATTCATCTTTCTGTAAGCTATATTTGTTATGATAATCTTACACCGCCAAATCTCTAATTTAAAACCTAATAAAAATAATTAATGCGTGGTGTAAAAAATTATAAAAATGCTTTCGGAAAGGAGTCATAATTAATATTATCATGAAAATCTTACAAGTAAACAATTTATGCAAAACCTATGGAAAAGGAGAAACGCAAGTAAACGCTCTCAAAAATGTGACATTCTCCCTTGAAAAAGGAACATTCTGCGCGGTGGTTGGTGCGTCTGGTTCTGGCAAAAGCACACTTTTGAACTGTATTGGTGCTCTCGACACCCCTACTTCTGGAGAAATCTATGTTGATAGAAACAATCTTTTTACATTAAAAGAAAAAGAGCGTACTATTTTCCGGCGCCGCAATATTGGCTTTATCTTCCAATCCTTCCAGCTAGTAGCGGAACTGACTGTGGAACAAAATATTATCTTTCCGTTACTACTTGACTATTGCAAGCCAAATCCTGCCATTGTAGAAGAAACTCTTGAAATTCTTGGGTTGCAGGACAGACGCCACCACCTGCCAAACCAGCTCTCAGGCGGACAACAGCAGCGCGTCGCTATTGGGAGAGCACTAATTACCAAACCAAAACTAATTCTTGCCGACGAGCCAACTGGCAATCTTGACAGCCACAACAGTCAGGAGGTTCTTGATTTGCTCATTAAAGCCTCACGAAACTATCAACAAACGATACTTATGATTACGCACAACAATGCATTAGCCGCATCCGCGGACAGAGTTCTGCATGTGGTGGATGGCTGTCTAACAGATTTGGGAACTGCAAGTGGAGAAGGGGGGCTATATCGAGATGAAAAATTATCTTGAACTTGTTTCACTCTATGCAAAAGTACATCGAAAACAAAATCGCATGTCGATTTTTTGTATCTTTCTATCAGTGTTTCTTGTGACAACAATATTTGGTATGGCAGACATGTACATTCAAAGTCAGCTACTAAAAACAAAAAAAGAAGATGGCAATTGGCATATTGCGCTCAACAAAATTAGTGATGCAGAAGCGGAACTGATTGCGGCACGCCCTGAAGTAAACGCGCTCTCCTGCTATGGCACTCTAAATTACAAGTTGGATAAGGGCTATCAGATTGCTGGAAAAGATGTGGTTATTTGTGGAAGTGACCCAGCTTTTCTAGAAGAAATCTATCCCAACTCTATCTCAGAAGGCACATTTCCACAGACAGAACACGAAGTCGTTGTAAGTGGCAATATAAAAAAGGAACTTGGTCTTGACATTGGCCATCAAATATTAATTTGTGACACTTCTGGAACGACATACTCCTATATTATCTCCGGTTTTACAAGTGATATGCCAATGATATTGAGCAAGGATATTTATGGAGTCTTTATGAACACCGCTGCCTTTCGCACCTTCTATCCTGGTGTGACAGACGGCGCTCCTGATGACTACGATAGTAGTTTTTTTGTTCAATTTCACAATCACCGCACGATCCGTAAAACAATCAACGACATTAAAACACAATTTCAATTATCTGACACACAAATAAAGGAACAGGCAATGCTGCTGGGACTGCTTGGTCAAAGCGACGAAGGAAATCGGTTTATGCTCACGATTTACGCTGCTGCAGCCGTTTTATCTACACTGGTTCTGATAGCAAGTGTTCTGATGATTGCAGGAAGTCTAAACAGCAATATTGCCGGACGGACACAGTTTTTTGGTATGCTTCGCTGTGTGGGTGCAACACCAAGACAAATTATGCGACTTGTTCACAGAGAAGCACTTAGTCTATGTACTTTCGCTATTCCTGCAAGTGTTCTTATCGGCATGGTTCTTATCTGGATACTCTGCGCAATTTTACGTATTTTAAGTCCTATGTACTTCGCCACTATGCCCACCTTTGCTGTCAGTCTTCCAAGCATTGTTGCAGGAATAATAATTGGCATTTTAACAGTGTTTCTTGCGTCCCGCGCACCTGCAAAAAGAGCATCAAAAGCTTCTCCATTGGCAGCAGTGACAGGCAATACGAATCATTTGCCCCCTGTGCGTAGCGCTGCCAACACAACATTTTGTAAAGTTCATATTGCGCTTGGTATTCATCATGCGATTGCAAGCCGCAGAAATTTATTGCTTGTTTCCGCTTCTTTTGCATTGAGTATTATTTTATTTTTGTCTTTTTCTACAACAATTGACTTTATGAAACATGCCATCAAAGCACTTAGCCCATGGACGCCTGATCTTTCTATTATTAGTGCTAACAATGATGTCAATGAAAATCTCACAGCAAATTGTACCATTGACCGCTCCCTTATCACAATATTACAAGAAAATCCCGCTATAAAACGCACTTATGGACGTATGTTTGCCTATCATCTTCCCGCTGTAACAAATGGCAGAGAACATACGACCATGCTAATCTCTTATGACGAACAACAGTTTCGTTGGGCAGAAAAATACCTTTTAAACGGCTCCATAAAAGAAGTACAAACCCAGCCTACAACTGCACTGATTGTATCTGCACCGCAATACAATAATCACACAAAGATACAGACAGGTGATATTGTAACACTTACAGTCAATGGTCAAACTACAGAAATTACGATTGCAGGTATGGTGTCCGAATGTCCTTTTAACACCTCTGATAGCGACATTCTCCTCTGTTCAGAGGATACGTTTCGACAACTTACAGGCGCGGAGAATTACACCATTATTGATATCCAATTGGCACGCAATGCCTTAGATACAGATGTGGACACAATTCGCGCGCTTGTTGGTACAGCGTACACTTTTTCTGACCAACGCATGAGCAATCAAAGCGTACTAGGAGCCAATTATTCCTTTAAGTTATTTCTATATGGATTTTTATTTCTAATTGCCCTAGTCACTATCTGTAATATTATTAACTGCATCGCTATGAGTGTCGAAGCACATATGAAACAATACAGCGGATTGCGCGCTATTGGAATGAGCGACACACAACTTGAGAAAATGATTGTAGTTGAAACTGTTTGCTATGCAGTAACTGGAGGACTTCTTGGAACAATTTTAGGACTATTTCTAAATAAAATGCTTTATGAATTTCTAGTAACCAATCGTTGGAATGACCCTTGGCAGCTTCCAATAACAGAACTTTTCATCATTCTCACTATTGTAATCGTAGCTGTTATATTGGCAATTTATAATCCAGTGAAAAAACTTCGCACAATGTCGATTGTAGAGACATTATAGATGCTACTTTTCACACGAAGCATGCAGCCCCGTATTCCAATTTCTAACTGGATGGAGTACTAATGTGAGTGCGAAGTATAGCTTATCGATTCTCCATTTATACAAAACTACAGAAAAATTTTCCCCACACTTCGCAGATATATGATATAATGTCGTCAGACATTATATCTAGGGAACTGTAAAAAATGATTTTACAATTTTGCTTGTCTACAACTCCAATTCCATAGGTCAAAAACCTCAATATAACCTGTTATGTCTGCTTTTTGACCTGCACGCTTGAAACTATATCCCACGCAATCTTGCAATGTTATTTCTTTATAGTCCCTAGTCCCAACGGGCATATCTTTACCACAAAATAATATGGTTAGAAAGGATGAAAAATATGATATTTGAATTTACGCAGGATTGCATAACAGGAATCAATCTTATTGATGATGAGCACCGCAATCTATTTGCACTGCTCTCCAAAGCTTATACATTAGCCTGCACAGAATACCACAGTGATTACTATCAAGAAGTGAAAAATATCCTTGAGGAACTGGACAATTACGCGGAGACACACTTTGCACATGAGGAAGAATATATGATGCAAATCCGCGATCCAGAACTAATTCGTCAGCGAACGCAGCACACTTTTTTCCGCGATAAAATTCGTGAGTACGAATTTGTCAATATTGACAATGAAGAAGAACAGCAACGTGTACTTACTGAACTTGTACGCTTCCTCGCCAAATGGTTGTACCATCACATTCTTAGCAGCGATATTATGATTGGAAAGCTACCACCACTAGAAGAATGGATGATTCGTGAAAATCCTTGTGAATTCACAGATGATTATTTGACAGGTATTGCTCTTGTTGACGCAGAGCACAAAGAACTTTTCCGCATTGTTGACAAGGCAAACCAGCTTGTGAAATCCTTTGATAGCCTTTCAGGATATGATAACATTATGTTGATTTTAAACGAATTAAAAGAATACACCAAAGAGCATTTTGCTGACGAACAAGAATATATGGAGGCAATCCATTATGAAGGTTTAAGTGCGCAGAAACGTGCGCATGAGGCATTTATTGATAAACTGGAAAACATTGACCTCAACCAAATCGATCAAAACCCGCAAGAGTATCTACAAGAATTGCTAGAATTTTTACTAGGTTGGCTAATTAATCATATTTTATATACTGACAAAAAAATCCCTTGTGTAGACTTATAGAAAATACATGGCTTCAGTAACATACTGTTTGTGCATAAAGTAATGCAATCGAAGGAGAAAGATTTTCCCTGAGTGCCGTATACATAAAAAAGATGAGTGTCAGAGCACTCATCTTTTTACATATCGTAAAATATTTAACTAATCACACCGCGATGCCGCAACAGATAACTTCCATCCGTTCTTGGCACAGCTTCCACATACATGCTACACGCATTTTTATGCTTTTCTACCAGATAGCGGTCAATGTATCCCTCCTGGCAGTCACCTTTATCATATGCCTTATAAATACTGTTCCAGAGCTTTTTATCTGTGATAATCAAATCAAATGTTATCACCTCATCATCACTGTTAATCATCGCCCCAAAACATTCGTTAAAGTAATCACCAACATTGTCAATATAATGCTCGTCACCACCACCTCGCACTGTTATCACAGTAATCGAATCTGTATTGGTTGCTGTGGTCGGATTTGATGTATTACTGCCAGTACTTCCAGATGGTGTTGTGGAAGGTTTTGTCGTTGTATTTGTAGAAGGTTTCGTTGTCGTTCCTGGCTTCGTTGTATTTGTAGGCGGGGTCTCTGAAGGGTTTACTTCAAGTCCGCTGTAACGATTACCATTACATGGTGGAAGATAAATCGATAAATCTTTTCTCACATGATCGGATGCATAATCCGCATCCGAACAATTAAAATAATCATAAGTGTTTGGATTGGTATCATCCCATGTACTGTCTACATTATAGTAACCATCACTGAGTTTCACAATATTCCATGCATGATTCTCACCGGCAAATCCTGTCACGTAATAGCATGGTATATCGAGCTGATGCAATACATATTGAAATGCCCTCGCATAGCCAGCACACACTGTTCTTCCGTATACTAGCGCACTGTAAGCACTTTGATTCATTGGCGCATTTCGATCATACTTCACCCTGCTAATAAGTGTATCATGCACAATTTTTTCTTTATCATAGTCTGAATAGCTTCCATAAGTCTCATCTGTAATTTTCTTTGCCGCCGCCTCAAATTCAGCTTTTGATGCGTCTAAATCATTCGCAGTCACATTAAATGCAAGTGTGATATCTGCTACACTTCCCTTAGGCGTATATTGATATTTGTACGCTGTATCTACCCAAAACAACTCTGGATGATCGTTTACTACAGAAGTAAATGCATTTTTCAAATCGTTTGCCGTGATGTCCTCCACTGGCGCAAAATGTTTGTTTTTCGCTTCTGCATTGGCATAGATTTGTCGATAAACTGCTTTTTGTGTCTCATTGATAATGCTATAATACGGATACATTTCCGTATCAAAAGTCAAGTTGCTACCAGTTTCCCCTTTTCCAAGCTCCTTTGCAATCTCATCTGCCTTGTTCTGGGTAATCTCTTTTCCTGTCGCCTTGACAGGAATGTAGCCGTTCAACCCTGCAACCTTTCCAGGAATCTTCAATTTGCTTTCAGCATCCGCATCCTCGTCGTCTGCTGCCCGCATTGTACCTGCTGATACAGTATTGTTTGTCAATGTCTTTTCTGCTGCAGGAAGCACTCCATGTGTCACCGTTGTATTGACCGTCTGGAAATCCAAAGAATATTCTGGGTTCGCTTCCCCCGCGTTCGCTTTCAAATCGGCGCCAATCTTAAGCGCCAGTTCTGGATTGTAGTGGCATATCGCAATAAAAAGAAGCATAAGCGCCAATAAGCCACCAAATCCGTACAGTACCTTCTCTACTATACGCATATCAGTTACCTCCTCGATAACTATTTGGCCCCCGCAATGTGACAAGCGCCAAACAGCCGCTTATTTGAATCTTATACTCCCCCATGAGCTCCATCCTCCATAACTTCCCTGTTATTGTATCTGCTCTTATTATATGACGGCACACTGTTTTTGTCAAATCTTATTGTGTACCCAGCCAGTCCATGTGATGAAGCGCTCCTTCTTTCTGCATTCCGACAAAATTTTGCTGTCGCAGTGCCTCATAAAGTACAATACTGACACTGTTCGACAGATTGAGACTTCGGATAGTATCCAACATTGGAATGCGAATACATGTTTGTTCATACTCCACTAAAATCTCCTCTGGTATCCCCGCGCTCTCCTTTCCAAACATAATATAATCGCTCTCGCCAAACTGAGCTTGTGTGTAAACTTTTTTTGCTTTCGTAGTTGCCATCCAAAGTTTTGTATCTGGGTGATTTGTAAGGTTTTTCTCTACAAACTCTGTGAAATTCATATATCGTCGCACATCAAGATGTTCCCAGTAATCCATACCCGCTCTGCGCAATTCCTTTCCTGTCAGACGAAAACCTAGCGGTTCAATCAAATGCAGTACAGATCCAGTAGCAACACAAGTGCGACCAATATTTCCAGTATTCGCCGGTATCTCCGGCTGATATAGCACTATGTTCATCTTTTCACCTGCTAATTATGCACAATTATGTTGATTTTATTGCAATCTTTCCACAAAATGTCTTAGACGTCCAATTGCAATTTTGAGATTTTCAAGAGAATATGCATAAGATATCCGCAAAAATCCCTCACCGCTATCACCAAATGCATTTCCAGGTACAACAGCAAGTTTCTCCTCATGCAAAAGCCTTGAAGCAAATTCATCGCTTGTCATGCCAAATTGTTTCACACATGGGAATATATAGAAAGCACCAAATGGCTCAAAGCATTCCAATCCCATCTCTTGAAAAGCGTTCACCAGATAACGCCGCCGCTGATTGTAAGAATCACGCATCATCTGCACATCTGCGTCACCATTTTTCAGCGCGTCAATCGCCGCGTACTGTGAAGTAGTTGGCGCACACATAATACAGAATTGATGAATCTTGTACATTTGTTCAATTATCTGTCTCGGACCACATGCATAACCAAGCCTCCATCCTGTCATTGCATAGGACTTAGAAAATCCATTGATGAGAACTGTGCGCTCCCACATACCAGGAATATTGGCGATAGAAACATGATTCTCTGTATAACAAAGTTCTGCATAAATTTCATCGGAAAGCACAAAAAGATCATGTTTTTCAATCACCTTTGCAATCTCCTCTAAATCCTTTCGCTCCATAATCGCACCTGTTGGATTATTTGGAAATGGCAAAATCAACACTTTCGTTTTGTCTGTGATAGCAGCCTCAAGCTCTGCTGCTGTCAAGCGAAACTGATTTTCATTTTTCAGTTCAATAATCACAGGTTTTGCTCCTGCTAAGATCGCACATGGTTCATAAGAGACATAGCTTGGCTGTGGAATAATCACTTCATCACCTGGGTCCACCATCGCGCGCAGAGCAATGTCAATCGCTTCTGAACCGCCAACTGTCACCAAAATTCCATTCTTTGGGTCATAATTTAAAGAAAAGCGACGATTTAAATAGCGGTTGATTTCCTCGCGCAACTCTAAAAGACCTGCGTTTGCCGTGTAAAAAGTACGTCCTTTCTCTAAAGAATAAATACCTTCGTCTCGAATATGCCATGGCGTCTCAAAGTCTGGTTCACCAACACCAAGCGAGATAACATCTGGGTCATTCATCTCACTTACAATATCAAAATATTTACGGATTCCCGAAGGTTTTATCTCTACAATCGTCTTTGATAGTGGATTTCTCATGGTGTCACCTGCATCCTTTCGTCAGACTGTTTTCTATCCAAAACCGTACCATGGTCTTTGTACTTTTTCAGAATAAAATGTGTTGCTGTGCTGATGACAGTCTCCAAAGTCGAAAGCTTATCTGACACAAAATTTGAAACTTCTTTGAGCGTCTTTCCTTCTAGGCTTACAAGCAAATCATACCCACCTGAAATCAAGTATACCGCATGCACCTCTGGGTATTTATAGATGCGCTCTGCAATACTATCAAAACCTTTCCCGCGCTGCGGAGTCACACGCACTTCTATCAAAGCATTTACTTTCTCCACCGATGTCTTTTCCCAGTCAATCAGAGTATGATATCCGCAGATAATCCCCTCTTTTTCCATTTGTTCCATTTCATTGACAACATCTGTTTCCTCCATACCCAATATCACTGCAAGCTCATGCAGATCAATCCTACTATTTTTTTCTATAATTGCTAAAATTTGTTCTCTCATACAAACTCCCATCTGCCCGCTTTTGCGGGCACTCAAATCAGAATATGTGAAATTTTAATTTCACACGAACTCCCATCTGCCCGCTTTTACGGGCACTCAAATCAGAAGGTGTGAAATCTTTGATTTCACACAAACTCCCCCATGCCACTTATTTTTAATAGACTTTCGGAGTCTTTTATACCTGATATTGCAAAAGATTTTTATAAAAGAGCTACAAATTTATATGACATACATCAATTAAATCTGTATATATAGTGAAAAATCTGCCGCAAAAGTCGGTATATAAAAGAAGATTCCGAAAAGCTATTTTAAAGTTTCTTAGTTACAAGAAGTCTCTACCTGCGCATAGTATTGGAAAATCTCGTCCCCATTTGCCGGTTCTAAAAATCTGGACTCCTCTCCATGGCGTATCACACGGTCATTTCCCTGTGTGATGCGTCCAATTACTGCCGCTGGCACATCTGCCTTTTCCAATGTGTGCACCAGCCCCTCACCATTTGCTGTCACGATAAGCATACTGCCTCCCGCTAGCAATTCATATGGATTTAAATCAAAATACTCACATACCTCTATCGTTTCCTGTCTCACAGGTATGCGTTTTAAGTCTGCGACCAGTCCAACGCCATTCTCCGCCGCCAATTGCCAGAGACCGCCAAATATACCGCCCTCCCGCAACGCCAACAGATAATCTGCGCCGGACTTCACGGCGGTTGCAGCCTCCGGCGCAATAGACAAATACTCGTAAAAATCCGCTGCCGTGTTCACCAAATCAGACGGATAACGCTGACATAGTTTATCGTGGCTTTCTGCTGCCATTACTGCTGTTCCCTCAAGTCCCAGCCACTTTGTCATCACAATATCCTCGTCTACCAGAGTCTTTTTTTTCATGGAGATAATGGTTCCCTCAGAATGCTTCTCTAATCCAGCACTAATCACACAAGATACCACGATCTGCGTGACTGTTGGAAGTACCTGAACATTGCAGCTTAAAATTGGAACCCCTGTCTCCTTCGCCTGTAAAGCAGTCGCCTCCATCATCATGCGAACTTTAATTTCCCGCATTCGTTCAGGAATCATAATCGTGATATAAGCGCCTGTGTCAAACAATCCCAATGCCGCACGATTCGCACAACAAGCAATCACATAGTTGACTGCTGCCAGATACGCTCGCGCCGCAGTCCTCTTATCTGTTCCAAAAGCAAGTGCCTGTCCCGACAAAATACCATCGCAGACCGCACTCCCTGCCAAAACGGCGCAGTCTGCCCCCAGACCTGCGCCATTTGATTTCATTATTTTTCTGACGGAACGATCATAAATACTCTCTGTCAGTTTTCCATACTTCATGACAAATCCCTTTCCATCATCAATATGGTTCTTACGGCTGCGCCTGTTGTTCTGCCTGCGCCTGCTGCTCCAAAAGCTGCTGCTGAAGTAGTGCCTGCTGTTCCAACAATTGTTGCTGTTGTAACGCCTGATAGTAAGCTTCCAAATCTGCCTGTTGCTGTGCTGCCGCTGCAATCTCTGCTTTTATCGCTGCTGCCTCCGCCTTGCAAGTATCAATACTGCCCGACGCAATCGCCGCATTCATCCGCTCAGCATGCGCTGGATTATCTGTATTTACTCCCACAACTGCTGAGCGGGGTGATACTTTATAAGAGCTTTTGTTAATCACCTCACGGCTGACTTCCACACCATTTTCCTCGACAACTTTCCACAATTGTGCTGTATATCCAATATGAGCAGATTCCACACTGACATATCCAATGCCTTGACTTGCTGTCGGTGTAATAATCTCGTGATCAGGACGTGTCGTTGAAAGTGTCTCACTCTCATAGCGCACCACGCGTCCTGGGTCTCGTTGCTCCACCCCATAGATTGTAAAAGTAATCTGCTTTCCCTCTGTAATTCCTTCTATATAAATAGGGTGCTCCCAATTATTGACAAAGCGAAAATCTTTTCCAGCCGATTCTGCAATTGCTGCATCCATTGATGGCTTCACATAGGCAATAATCATTGAATGGTTATTTCGCTCTGTTACTTCCAACTCAGAAAGTAAAACCGTGTTATACAATGTAGTCGATACTTGACAGATACCACCGCCAAGACTGTCAACCACCTTTCCATTCATATAAGAACCAGCCGGATAATATCCATTTGCCTCGGTAAATGGCTTGATTGTATCATATGTAGAAAACTCATCTCCCGGATACAACAATGTACCATTGATCAGACGACAACCATTTTCTATATTCTTACATCTCGATGAACTACTACTTGAGTAGCTTGTGGTAAAAGTGCCTAGAACATCTTTAATCTTTGCCAGTTCTTCTGCACTACCACGCGGCTCTGTCACATCAATTGCAAGGTCGATTGACGCATCCTGATAATCCCATCCATTGGTAATATAATCATATGTCTTATTAAGGGATTCCTCAATATTCACCTTCTGTCCTGTCTGCCCGCCTTCTACAACAAATTGACCATTTGCCCTTGTCAATGTTGTATCCATTGCCAGAATGTCATACTCTGTACATTGTTGTTCTAACACCGAACGAATCAGTTCCTTGTCAAGTGTCAACTGCAAATCATATACCTTGTTTCCATGTTTTAAATCTTGCATTACTTTGTATCGCTTGACAATATTTCCCTTCTTGCCAAGAGAGACCGCCGCGTCTATATCTGCCTCATTTTCCCAGCGAAGCCCCAATTCACCTACCATAATAGATACATAATGGTTATCCACCGCGCCAAACGTGATATTTCTTTGTTTTAAATCCTCCACAAATGTACTGACAGAAGCCCTTGCCTCGTCGGCTGTCATGCCAGAGAGATCAATCCCTCCCATGTAAATCCCATCTAAGATTACATCTTTGTCTGAAGCCGCCAAAACTTCACTTGGCCCAAATGTTCCTAATAGTATGACTACCAATGTAAAGACTGACAAAATCAGTCCCACACGTCCTCTTATTTTTTTCATACAAATCCTCCATACACGAATTGGATTTTTGCATTGTCCTAAATCGTGCAATATGTTATAATCAATTAGAACCCGACTATGCCAACCGCCAGCGGAACTACCATTGCCAGCACCAAAATAATTGCGATAACCGCTGCAATTGTCCGTTGTGTTTTTTTGTGATTCCTGTTCATCATGGCTGTTCACCTCTTTTCGAAAGGATATTATATATGAATTTATTCTTATTTTCAAGCTTTACCATATTTTGTATTGTTTTTTCTATTGCACTGCGCAGGACAAAACGCATCGAACAGAATCTTGACCAAGATTTCTGGAAACGTGAGCAAAAAGCAAATTTTACCCGCAAAAAATCTCTTGACAATCTAAATTACATTACAATTCCTGAAGACATTCTTCAAATGAAACCAGATTGCATGACTCCAGAAATTATGAGCTGCCTTCGTGATCTAAATGACTTGTCCGCACTCAAGATTGTAAATTTTACAGGTTATACAAACACAGACTTAAAACTGGAATACGGAACCGCTAATATCAATATATTAAGCGATTATGATTTTCATTACACAAATCTAGTGACTCTACTACAAAAACTTGCAGAACTACTCCATGATGTCCTAGAAGATACACTCGCCGTTAAAACCCTTGAATTTGCTGTCTCCACGGGAACAGATGTCAGCAAAAGTTACTATCTACTTGCACAACTTTATCAGGAAACGGATAGATCTGAAAAAGTTGAGGAACTCATTGCGCAAGCACAGAATATACGTTCTATCTTAAAGGATACGATCGTCGAAAATTTGAAAGCAACTTATCAATAAGCCTGCTCGCTTCATTCTTACTTAATTTTTGTAAATCAATTGTGTCCTCTGTGACATTGACGACAGGAGACAATAGATATCCTTCTCGCTGTAAATGATATTGTACTATGAGTTTTAGCAAGAGTTCTAACTGTTTTGGGGTGATAGGATTCTCTTTCCTCACATTGTATACCAACTGTCTTGGCTGGAATGGCTTTGTCTCCACATTTCCATACTTTTGCGCTAGAATTTGATAAAGTGTATGTGCTGCAATCGCATCGTTTAACGCTCTGTGTGCGTCAAGCGCTATCTGAAAATATTCACACAGAAATCCAAGGCTGCGGCTCTCCAAATCCCCCAGAAAGCATTTGGCAATTTTTAAGGTATCAATTCCTGTTCGCTCATAGGACTTTTTGCAATTTACCGCTGCTTTCTTCACAAAAGAATAGTCAAAAATCAAATTGTGTCCTAACAGTACATCATCACCTGCAAATGTCAAAAATGCATCCAAAACTTCATCAATATAAGGTGCTTTGCAAACATCTGCATCCTGAATACCCGTAAGTTCTATAATCCTTGTCGGAAGACTTTTTGCTGGATTGACAAAGGATGAAAAAGTATCTTCTGCCTTTCCGTCTCTGACACGCACTGCTCCAATCTCTATTATCTTGTCATATTTTGGATTTAACCCTGTAGTCTCAATATCCAGAGCCACATAATTCATTGGTATACCCATGCCTTTTATCCCTGTAATTTATCTTTATATTCCTTATCCAAAAAAATAAGATTCATCTCATAATCCTGCATATTTTTCTGTTTCATTGTCGAGAGCATCAGTCCTGCGAAAAATGACTGCATTGCCGCCAAGTATACAAAACAGCACACAATCAACGTCGGAAAACGCTCCACCAATCCTGTATCAAAAAATTCTACCATTACTGGTGCCAAAAAAGCTGTTGAGAACAACACCAAAATCAGTGCAATCCAAGAGAAAAATCCCATTGGTTTATAATTCTTATACAGTTTAATAATAGTCATAATAACCTTGATTCCATCAGAGTATGTGTTGAGTTTTGACTCACTGCCCTCCGGCCTGTCCCTATACTGAATAATTACATTCTCCACGCGCATGTTTTTGTCAATGGCATGGATACTCATCTCTGTCTCAATCTCAAAACCTTTTGAGAGAACAGGAAAAGACTTGACAAACTGATAACTAAACGCCCTGTACCCTGTCATTATATCGCGAATATCACTCTTAAACATACTGTTGATCGCACCGCGCACCAACGAGTTACCAAAATTATGGAATGGTCTTTTATTTTCCTCAAAATAAGAGGATGAAAGTCTATCCCCAACGACCATATCTGCACCGCGCACAAGTACTGCCTCGCACAACTTCTTGGCCTCGTCCGCCGGATAAGTGTCATCGCCATCTGTCATAATATAACATTTGGCATCAATCTCACGAAACATTCGTCGAATTACATTTCCTTTTCCCTGCTGATACTCATAGCGCACAACCGCCCCTGCACGCCGCGCAATCTCGTCTGTCCCATCTTTTGAGTTGTTGTCATACACATATATCACTGCATCTGGTAGTGCCTTCTTAAAATCCTTTACTACCTTTTCAATTGTCTTACTCTCATTATAACAGGGAATCAGTACTGCTATCTCATCCATAAATTTAATGCCTCCGCTTTTGCTCATTTTATTGTTGTGATATTCTCGGACCGTAACCGTTCCTTTTCTGTTTTGTTTCGGACACGCAACTCCTTAAAGAAGACTTTCAACATCTGGGAACATTCTTCTTCTAAAATCCCTTGTACAATCTCCACTTGGTGATTAAATGCGGGCATGTCAAGAATATTTAGAACAGACCCTGCACACCCTGCCTTTGGGTTCATACATGCCATTACTACCCGAGAAATACGCGCTTGTACAATTGCACCTGCACACATCTGACAAGGCTCAAGAGTGACATACATTGTACACCCTTCTAGTCGCCAGTCCCCTATCACTTTGCTTGCCTTGCGAATCGCTGTAATCTCTGCATGTGCAAGCGTATTTTTATCTGTGTTGCGCCGATTATAACCACGCCCTATAATTTTATTTTCATATACAATGATACAGCCAATCGGCACCTCACCGAGCGCATATGCCTTTTTTGCTTGTTTGACAGCCTCTCGCATATAGCGTTCTTCTTTCGTCAACCTGCTGCCCATCACACATAATCCCCCCTTAGGACACTGACATCACACGACCTCCAAATCATTGTAAGTCGCATATCTTTTTATGACAGTACATTCAGCCACGAAATCACATCTTGATAAACTTGATTTCTATCCAATTCATTTAAAATTTCATGCCTGTCCTGCGGGTATATTTTTACAGACACCATGTCCACGCCAGCTTTTTTATACGATGCTGATATCTTTTGCACATCTTTTCCATAATGCCCAACTGGGTCCTCGCCACCTGCAATAAAAAAGAGTGGTAGCTCTTTGGGAATCCGATTAATATTGCGTTTATTTTGGATAAATTGCAGCACATCAAACATTGTTCTGTAACCATTTATTGTAAAGGAAAAACTACAATATTTATTCCCTCTACAAAAATCCACAATTTTTTCGTCTCGTGTCAGCCAGTCGCTTTCCGTGCGCGGTTTTGAAATCCTTTTTAAATAGCCACCAAATGCACTTTTCCTTAATAATCTAGAGCGAAAACGATCTCCAAACAATGCGCGCTGTATATTTGATACCAGTTCTCCAACCATCAAAATCAAGTGGCTTTTCCTTCCTGTTCCACAGAGGATTGCCCCATCTAAGTCCATTCCATAAGTCATAATATATCTTCTTGCCATAAAAGACCCCATGCTGTGCCCCAGTAAAAAATAGGGAATCTTCTTATACTTTTTCTTCGCATATTTCGTAACTCTGTGTAAATCTGCAACAACTGTGGCACTCATATTTTTGGGACAAAAATATCCCAAATCACTATCATTTCCAGCAGTCAAACCATGCCCCAAATGGTCATTTCCAATCACAGCATAACCATTGCAAGTCAAAAACAACGCAAAATCTTCATATCTGTCAATCATTTCCGTCATACCATGGGAAATCTGTACAACAGCCCTCGGTGCCATATCTGGCTCCCAAAGCACTACATGCAATTTATGCACACCATCCCGCGACGGAATATAAAAATCTTTCCTTTCCATAATAACACCCCTTCTGCTGTAATTCAATGAAAATATCGAATAGAGTCAAAGAAAACGGGAGCAGTCCCATCTGCCCCCGTCTCTTTTGCTTTGATTGCCACCCCTGCATTTAGGCAGATCTTTGTCCGCCCACTATCTCAGGTGCCAAGCTACTCTAACAACGCTTTTCTGCACCTTTATGCATATGAAATTATTTTTCTTTTCTCTTTTTTGAACGTTACATTTTTGAGATCATCACGACAGAAAGGTCATACTCATCAAGGAACGCATCAATATCCCTCTCATCGTTGATCTCCATAGCTACCTCAAAAGCCCCTGTTATAGGATCCAGAAATCCCGCAACCATCTCTCCAGTAGACTGATTTTTCCGAATCATAGGCTTCTTGTTTAAAATATCAATTCTCTCAGATACTTCTCTTTTCGCTACTAACATGTTATTGTTCCCCTTTCAACCCTTTTTCATGGAATATACTCCCGATAACCTGCTCCATCCAAATGATTCCGACCTGAGTAGTTTTTGGTATATATCCCAGACAATAATCCTATTAATTATTTTACTTATGTTGTCAAGGTGCCTCTGGTACCATTTGTACCATCAGATGAATCAAAGCGATATATGATCAGTCTCATTCCCGGTCATTCTCTCCCACAATGTTTCCGGCGCAGAAACCTAATCATCCTTAGTATTATGTAAATAAACAACTTTATCCACTTCTTATCCACCAATATTGGTATTTTGTGGATAAATTGTGAAAAATACTTAAATCTTATTCCTTTCCAAGTTTATTTACTTTTTATAAATAGTAGCATATGTATTTTTATAAATCAATGCTTATTTTCCAAATTGTGCAAATTTACATAACTTTTTAGTTATGTTGACCAATTAGACAATAAAAAACAATCAAATCCAGGAATTTTTTCCTATTATATATTTTTCAGTATGGGCAACTTTAGTTATATTTTTCTTTCCGCGTTCGCGCACTGAGCACCTGTCAGCAGAAACTAATAAATTTTACTTGGGTGTTTGTGTGCAATCGAGTAGGGAAGGTTGCTTCCCCTACTCGCCGCGCGACCCGTGCGCCGCCTTAGCGGCTTATTTCCTCTGCATGGGTCTGTGCATAAAAGAAAACCGCGTGCAAAGAAGTAAGCTCTTTACACACGATTTTTAATCTCTCTTATTCTCCACCAAAAACTTCTGATATCTTTCCCTGTAATTCATCTGCCGAAAAGTCTTTTGCATTTTTAAGAAGCTGTTCAAGCGATTCTTTTGCCTCACGCAACTTCTCCTCATCCATATTGTAATCGCGAATGTAAGTTTTAATCGAATCCTCAATTTGACCTTGTTCTTCAGCGCTAATGCCAAGGGATTTTGCAAGATCATCATTAGCAAAAAAATCACTGACCTCGCTGGTAAAAGCTTTCCTTAGTTCATCGACCGCCTGTGTTGTAATCTCATTAACGACACCGCCCACATAGGAATCTGGATTGTTTGTCTGTGCTCCACCGCAGCCACTCATATTTCCGGCTGTCAGCACACTACCTGCCACTGCTGCCGCAATAATCGCCATTTTCTTCACTTATTCTCGCCTCCTGCCTGTGTCTGGGCTGACTGCGCTGCATTCATTACCTCAAGCGCCTCTGCGCTAATAATGCTCTCTTTCTTTTTCTTTGTCGATGTTACGGGCTTATCTGACCATGCCATTGCCCGAATGCCAGGTGTCGTCGTTCGGATTCTTAAATAGCTTCGTCCATCTTCGACAAACCGAATAATGGAAATATTTCTCCACTCATAAAATTCAAATGGCGCAAACTCTATCTTTATCTCCTTCAACAGCCCCTTGGCTTCAAAATTTACAAGCTTTTCATCTACTCTAACTGGCATGGCATATATATATTTATTATCCGTTGTCTGAATAATTGTCGTCTCAAAAAGCGCCGATTTACCTTCTTTACTTACACGAATCGCCGCCATTGATGGTATTGGAATATCCTCTACATTCATACTGCATCCATGCTCCTTTCTTTCTATGATTGCTCAATTACAGTATAGTCTGAATCGTCTATTCTTGTCAAGAATAAAGAATCACAATTCAGGAAGGCGTGATACTCACGTTACTGTTCACTCCGTTCCAGTAACAGGTAAAAATCCATGCAAAATTTGCTTCGCAAATGGATTTTTTCTTACAACCAGTACGTTTTCTCACGGACTTAGCAGTAGATGCTAAGTCCTGTCTGAACAGTAACATACTCACAGCAGATTTCATCTGTCGCAAGTATCGCAATTCCTAAAGTAAGAAATGTTTGTGAATTAAATCGCAAAGACTTTATTTTTTTGCGGTTTTGTGATAAATTAATATGAGGTTTTGCAGTTTTAAGGAATTGTAAGAAAATAAATAATACAAATTACGCAGTATATTTCTTCGAGGAGATATGTCAAAAAGCGTAGTCACAGCGGCTATGGAAAGGCTTTTGACATGTATAATCGGAGAAATAGACAAGTCAAGATGTATCAGTAATTTTTCTACAGTTCCTAAGGAATATTAAATTGGAAAGGATAGGTTATCAAAATGGCTAAGGAGAAAAAAACAAATACGGCGGAAAATGCTGATATAAGCAAAAGCAAAGCAAAACGTGAAGAACGTAAAAAGGAGGTCGCCCGCGATCGGCGTCAAAAACGCACAACAAAAATCATTACAATCACAGTTGCCGCTGTATTAGCAGCAATTATTTTATTCGCAGTAGGTAAAAGTGTTTTCCTTGCTGTAATTCGGACAACCTCCGCAGAAAATCCTAGTGTCGGGCTTACCGCAGATGGTAAAATTGAGAACGTCAATGTAAAAGATATTGTTACACTGGCAGATTACGCCAATATTTCTGTGCCCGAAGAAGAAGTTGCAGCAAAAACAGAGGAAGTTGAAGATTCTATTAAATCTACCCTAGAACAACACAAAGAACCCAGCACTGACGCATCTATCGCAATTGCAGACGGCGACGAAATAAACATTGATTTTGTGGGAACTGTTGATGGCGTTGAATTTGAAGGCGGAAACAGCAATGGTGAAGGTTATGACCTAACAATTGGATCTGGCAGCTTTGTTGACGATTTTGAGCAGCAGCTCATTGGACATAAACCGGGTGAAGAAGTAACTGTAGAAGTAACATTTCCAGCGGATTACGACGGTGAAGATGTTGCAGGTAAAGACGCAAGCTTTGCAGTCACAATCAATAGTATTAATATAACGCCGGAACTTACAGATGAATTTGTCGCAAAAAATATTACCGAGGAAGGTGTTACCACCGCTGCGGAATATCGCGCGTTTGTTGAAAATAATTTTTACGAACAGCATCTTAAAGAGTTTTTAACCAATTATATTTTGGAAAATTCCACTGTAAAATCTTATCCCTCTCAATATTTAAAAACGATGCGGGCACTCCTAAAATACAATGACGAGCAAATGCTTGCCTCCTATGAGCAAATGTCGGCCTACTATGGTTTTTCTATGTATGAAAATCTGTGGGATTTAAGGGATGATGATGTTTCAGATGAGTTGTCCTATGAGTTGGAACTTAGGGAACGTGCCAAAGAAGATGCCAAAAATGCAATGGTCTATCAAGCATTATTTGAAGACGCTGGTCTGACCATTGATATGGAATCCGTTTATGCTGAGATGACAGAACAATACGGCGAAGAATCTGTAACGCAGATGAAGGAGACTAACGGCGAAGGCTATATAGCACAAAATGAAATCAAAGAAGCAGTAGTTGAACACCTGACCACACTCTACAAAAAATAATAGCCGATAGTGTGTATATAAAGGAACCATTGTAAAATGACGTATGCAGGCAATATATGGTATAGATAGTAGTGATATTTTAACCATATATTATGATACCAGGGGCAAAAAGGTATTTTACCTTTTATGATACCACGGATTGCTCCGCATTTCATGCTCCCGCAATCCTAAAACACCTCAAATTCGCTCATTTTTCTGTGAAAAATGGCTACTTTTCGGTGTTTTTGCGGGTCCCAAGTTCAAAAATCCTCTTGCAAGCAAGCTTGCATCGGATTTCTTGACCTTTTGACCCTGGTATCATATTATACAATTGTCAAATTTTACAACGGTTCCTTATTCCTTTATAGAAAACTTTGATAGAATTAATTATTAAACGAAAAGCAAATCTTTTTCACCACATTAAATCAAACGCTGCAAACGCATCTTTCCTGTCAAAATGTTCTTCTTTGTAGCGCAGCAAAAATGCTTTGATCTCGGCATCACTGTCTTTAATATCTTCTAAAAGATCTGCAAAATTATCTTCTGTTATACACCCTGCCTCCGCAAAAATCCGATAATAATCAAGTTCACTGCGATGTTCTTCCACAATAACTTCCCATGCCTCAGGCGCATCTGTGCCTTTTGTATGTCTACACAAATACGCCATAAGTGTATCTTTGACAATATCAGACAATTTGTAAGCATGTAGCAGTCGAAAATAGACCACGCGCAACTTCATTTTGCGTTTTTCCACGGGATACGATTTAATATCGTAATCCTTTCCCTCATAGTCTTCTTCCCCACAAGTCCACAGTTCTTCAAAACCGTCTAAGTCATCCAACGCAAGCAATGCAAGCAATTTTTCATCCCAGCGTTTCACCCATTCATCTTTCCCCACATTTGTCGGGTCAAACAAAAAGTAGTCATGTAAAATTGTAACTGCCAATGCTAACATTCTGCCAATCCCCTGTGATGTACGTAACGCGCGTTCTTCCTCTGTTCCATTTAATACAATCTCTCGCAACCGTCTGCAACCCAGAAAAAGTTCTTTTCCACGATTTAGAACATGATATGGTATTGTGATAGTTCTAAGTTGTTCCATATGGGCAAATGCCCAATCTCCAATTTCTTCTATGGTATCTGGAAGTATGACGCCGCGAACGGTCTTACAACTTAGAAAAGCCTTGCGTTCTACGCCAAGCACTTTCCTATCTTCTATCTGCGGCGGAAGTATCACTGTTACGCCAATACCATGATACTGTTTGAGAATATATCCCTCCTTGTATGGCCTAAACATAAGTTGCCCTCCACCATCACCCAGATTTTCTATTAACTTGTCTGTTTTCCTATCATCATTCATATAGTATTTCTCCAGAATTATTTATTGCATTCAAAAAGGCTGCCACGCAGTATCATATAATGCACACTTCCTACAACTCCAGCGCGTTAATTTCCTTCATAATATCGTCTTGACGCTCGTGCAACATCAAGTCCTCATTGTGCCTGTGATAATCCTCACTTCCATACAGAGCGATAAAACGTGCACTGTAAGCATTGACCGTCAACTCTGTTACTAAAACAAGTACTTCATTTCCATCCATAAATGCAGTCTCACTAAAAACAAATAAGTTGTGCAGTCTTTTTTGTATCCTGCTATTTTCTTCTTTTAATTGCATTGTCTCTGTATCAAACGCAGCCTTCAAAAGACCAAATGCCTTCGTTGAATCTGCATTACTTTGCAATCGAAGTGCTTTTTCCTGTTCTGTTAGAAAACGAATAATAGCTCTGTGTTTTCTCTTTTCTTCATTTGACAGCGTACCTGCATTTGTCATAGAACAAATTATTTTCTCCCGATTCTCTACTTGCACTTGCAGCATCGAAGAAATATCTAAAAAAAGTTCTGTATCTTTTTCTTGTTTTTTCTCATAGGACAATCGTATTGCTTTGAGTAATTTCATAAGTTCTGTCAGATAGTCCGATTTCTCAAGATTTTCTTTCATCTCACTCTCTAGCTTGTCTAAAAGCATTCCAAGCAATGATAAACGCTCATCAAATTTCGCAATTCTTGCGCGCTCCACAACCTGCGCGGAATTAGTGCCTTCCAGAATTTCTTCCACTTTGTAATCTTTTTTATATTTATTGTACAGCTCGTAATATGCTGTAAACTCTCTAACAATCTTATCATTATGAAGGTATTGCGCGACAAGTGTCTCATCCACCACAATGCCTTCCTCCTCGCACAAAAGCATCATAGCAGATAAATCTTCCCATCCTCTTGCTGTCACATAAGACTTACCACCAACATTTGTTTCCACACGGTAAAAATCATTCTTTTTCATGTCAAGATAAGTAGTAACTGCATTGTGTATTCCCTGTTTTAAAGCATATTCCTTCCACGTTGCATAGTCAGCCTCCACCTCAACCAACTTCATGCGGTCCATTGTCACCACGTCAAATTCACGCACAGATTTATTGTACTCAGGCGGATTTCCTGCTGTGACAATCACCCACCCTTCTGGAACTCTATGCTTTCCAAAAACTTTGTACTGCAAAAACTGTAACATCGACGGTGCAAGCGTCTCCGACACACAGTTAATCTCATCCAGAAATAAAATTCCCTCCTCAATACCAGACTGTTCCATCACTTCATAGATAGAAGCAATAATCTCACTCATTGTATATTCCGAAATATCAAATTCCAACCCTTTATAACTTTTATGTGTAATAAAAGGAAGCCCCAGCGCGGACTGTCTTGTATGATGTGTCATGGAATAGCTCACCACGGCAATTCCTAGTTCCTGTGCAATCTGCTCCATAATGGCAGTCTTCCCTATTCCCGGAGAACCCAAAAGAAATATAGGGCGTTGACGCACTACAGGAATCCGATACTCTCCATACACATCTTTTTTCAAATACAATTTTACAGAATTTTTAATATGCTCTTTTGCCTGCTTAATATTCACGCGCAATCTCCCTTTCTTTTTTCATTCTTTTTCATTCCTCAAGCTCCTCCACTGGAAGTACAAGCTTGATTGCCCATGGTGGTATTGGCGGTTTCTCATAATTGTCTTCCAGAAACACAAATGCTGTATCATAACCATGTGACGGTTTCTGTGCCGGAAACACACCATATCCATCTGTAAAATAAATTAACCCTTTTAGATTTTCAAACGCTCCACTTTCCACAGCTTTATCCACATAGTCAAACACTGGCCGAAAGTCAGTAGACCCAAATCCTTCCAGTTGCCCTTCCCGCATAAAACACTCAAATTCCTCATCATTTGTAATCTTCGTATCACGACGCACTTCTGAATCACATTGCAAAATATGAATATTAACTTTGCGAAAAAAATTTTCGCTGCTTTTTAGTATATGATACGTTTTGTTTAAAAACGCTTGTACTATGCTTCCGCGGCAGGAACCAGATGTGTCAATAGCCACCACAAACTCTTTAATTTTGTTGATGTCTTTATACTCAAGTGGCTCTACTAACGGAAGATTTCCGTAAAGTGATAATCCATACATATAATATACATAATCAAATTCATCATCATTGATCTGTATCTCCTCACCAGACACGCTAAATTTTCGCAGAAAGTCCCCATAATCGTAGTTTTCTTTCACTGCCTCCTCAAGATTTTGCAACAGACTTTTATCATCCGATTTATCTCCTGAAAATGATTTTAATTCAGCCCGAATACGCTCGCTAATTTTTTTCCACTGCGCCTCTGTTATCTCAAGTGTCTCTGCTGGTTTCCAGCGGTCATGCACATCGCGGCAAAAAAGGCTTTCCAGCGCCAGCAATTCCTCACTTTTTAGCCTGTTCTCTTTCAATTTCCTATAGATTCTATCTGCAGTTAACGCTCCTGCACACTTTCTCCACTGATCAAGTATCTCTCGACGCTCCTCGTCACGCTCTGTCTTAAGTCCAGAAACTTGCAATCCTAGCACTGTATTTTCCACCGCCATATCTGCCGCAATATTCCACAATTCCTGTTCCACCTTATCATACTTGTAGGAATGTCCAAAAATGCAATGTAGTAATATATGCAAATGCAACCTTGTAACATTGTTTGGATTGGTCTTATAAAGCCGAAGTAGCACTGCTGGGTCATAAAAAATTACCACTGCTCTTGGTACACTCATATCACACAAAACTTGTCCACTTCCCGATTGTGCCTGAAATTCTAGGCTAGAAAGCGCCACATCAAGAAAACGCAGATGAATCAAAAGTCTATCACGCGACAGTCTCCAAACTTTTGCCGCAAGTTCCTCCATTGCTTCCACAAAGCCACCTCCATCAATAATGTTGTATCTCCCCGTTGCAGGCTTCCTCTAAAATCGCCTGTACATCTGCTCCATCAAGATCCAGCCCCTGTGCACTGACAAAATGTGTATTTTGTATACCATAAAGTTTACAGAGTGCACTGGCATACTCAAAGCCAAAATTACAGTCTCCAATATAGCCTCCGCTGGTTGTCACGTAATACATATCATCCGCTGCACTCAACCCAACAGGAGTTCCGTCCTTAGCATATGTAAATGTAATTCCCTCCACGCTTGCCGCCTCAAAAAATATCTTTAGAGAAGCTGGAAATGACATATCCCAGTAGGGTGCTGCAATTACTAACATATCCGCCTGTGCAACCGTATTGGCATAATCAAACATAGAATCCCCAAGCTGACCGGCTGCTAGAAGTTCCTCTCTACGCAAAAGTCGTTCATAGTTTAGCGGAAGCAAATTTTCTGTAGAAAGACGGATTTCTTCTATTTGAAATGCCATGTCCTGACTGTTTGCTTCCTTGATACATGCAAGTAGATGCTCTGCCAAAACTAATGTTCTTGAATCTCTACCACGCACACATGCATTGATAAATAGTAATGTGGGCATTTTTATGTCTCCTTATATTGCTTTTAAAAATTACTGTTTATGCGCACCTGATTTTGGTATCATTTCGTTCAACAAAAGTATAGCCAACATACTCGCACGCAAAATACTAATGTGTGAACATTTTGACACACGATTTTATTATTTTGGTGGACAAATGGACAGTAACCTTAAAAGACTTTCTGGCACTTCCGCCGCCATACGCTCATATGCTGCTAATGATGGATGCAGGTGGTCCCCACTGTCATACTCCTTTGCAAATGCCGCCGGATTGGCACTGTCACAAAGTGCTTTATCAAAGTCAATACATCCTTCAATTTCTGCTGTCTTGCGAATCCACTCATTTACTGCACAGCGAAGTTCATCTCGAAACGGCTCATAGGTTCGCCAGCCATAGATTGGAAGCAACGTTCCCATATATACTTTAAGTCCATATTCCTTTGCCTGTGTGATATATTGCCGCAACCCTTGAATCAACTCATCTGCTGTCGGCAAATCACTCCACGGCCGAAATGGATTGACCTCTGTCCCTACTGGATGAATAATATCGTTAATTCCATGCTGTATAATAATACTGTCCGCACCGCTTACTTTTGCCTCTCTTGGAAATCGAATTGAACCTTTTAATCCATAAGAATCGTAAGTAATATTATCATACTGTCGCAAAATACGTGTTCCGCTTGCTGCACGTCGCACAATCGCAGTATGTGTAATGTCTTCCTGAAATAATCGCAATGTCAAATAATCAGGCCATGCCTGTGAGGTAATACTATCTCCATAGCAAATCACTGCCCTGTTTGTGCTCTCTGTATATAATTCCACATTACTTAAAAAATAAAACCAGTTTGTATTTCTTGTAAAATCTAATGGTAACACACTGCGCTGCGCATAATCTCCCACCGCATAATATCCCTTCGATAATGGACCTGTAATCAATACCGCAGAGCGCATCTGTGTAAATTCACCAAGATAAAAACTGACACTAATGTCATTTCCGCGCACAACAGAAAAAGGAATTGCATCGCTTACTATCGCTTCCCCTGCTGGTATGGTCACACTGCTATCGCCGCAAAATGTGACAGGCGTGCTAGTCTCCTCCACAATCGCGCGCGCAGAGTCCGCACTGTCTGCCACGAACACACGAGTTATTGTCACAGGCTCTGTGCCACAGAAATTATCAAGGGTTATTTTTATACTATCTCCGTCAAACATTGGACGAATTGGATAACGTAATGTCAAATCCTTAGCATAGTTTTCCGGGCGCCTGTCCGCAATTGAAATCGCATTTCCCCATGTTGTTACATATTTTTTTAAACTCTGTTCCATATTTTCATTCCTTATTTTATTTATAACACTCCAAAGTTCTTTGTATAAATTTGCAAGGAATTTTCCTATCCGCCGCAAAGGCAAGTACAAAGAAAACTTTAAGAGATTATATGATATATGGAGATTATTATAACATGAAACCAAACACACTTCAATTGGGATTGTCTCTTTAAATTATATTGTATTTAACCTACAAGATATTACTGATAAATTTCACTTGGGTATTCGTGTGCGTCCGTGTACATAAAAACCCCCTAACGATTATAACTGTTAGGGGGTTAACTGTCAGCATTTTATAGTTGGTAAGTTCCTGCTGTAACAGTTCTATTCTTAAAATCATTTCCATATGCCTCCGCAGATGCTAAGCTACAGCCTATCTTACATTCTTAACATCAAGCAAAAGTCACTCATTGGCAAAAATTATATAGACAACTTATTCCATTACCTCCTGTGTAAGTATCTTTTCACGACGATGAACACTGAAAAGCAATCCAATCAGCACTGCATAGACAAGTACCGTACTGCCTCCGCGTGTCAAAAACGGAATTGCTGCTGTTGTGACTGGAAACAATCCAACACTGATTAAAACTCCCTCAACACAATTGACACCAAGCACAAGAAAACATGCCAAGGACACCAAAACACCAAGCTGATTTTTCTGACGATATACAATATGGATTGCGCGCAAAATAAAACCGATTAACAAAAGCAAAAGTACAATTCCCACAATAAAACCAAAACGATAGATAATCACTAGTGGCACCAATCCCCCCTCTTTAAGCCCCGGAAAATAATAATCATCAAAATATGCAATATTGCCAGTTCCTATCAATTTAGAACCATACAGAACATCTCGAATTATTTTGTAAAAATATCCTTCTGCCTCCTGATACTGATTTCGATTAAAAAATGCGACAAGGCGCAGAACGTGAAGTGAATCTCTATTTGACCAAAATAGCCAGCCAAAAAACACAGTCAGTAAAATTACCACAAAACCAATGCATCTAGCGATATACTTTTTACCTTTGCCAAACATTCCTTTTGCAACTGAAGCAATAAGTAAAACTATCATGCACAAAAAAATATTGCCTGCCACCGTTAAACTGTGTGAAAAATAGAATGTCAACATACAAATTATTCCAATAGTCCCGATTGCCAAAATTACAGCTTTCGCCTTCTTTTTGCGCAGCTGATACAAGATTCCTGCAAATATAGGTACATACAGATATACTAGACTTGACATTGCTGGTATCCGTCCATTGATAGTCTGAAAATAATAATGTTTCCCTAACAGAAATATTCCTGTTAATATCATACCTGCTGCAATCCCAGTTCGTCCCAAAATACTATAGTCTAAAAAATAGACTGCGATGATAACTCCAAATCCAGCAAGCGTAAAAATCAACTGTCTGGAAATTATATAATTTATCCCAAAAACTGGTATCATACACACAAGCCCTGCGGCACTTAAAAACACTGTAATCACCAACATTTTCCAGTCAGTCTGTGGCCGATGGATTCTATCCATAGAAATACCAATTTCCACTGGGTCGCCCATCTCATGCACCGCTCGCTCAAGCGCCTGATCATGCGTCATACCCGTTCGCTCATACGCTTCCGTCTGATCGATAATATGATTGGAAAGCTCACGTGCCACACCTTCCCGCGCTCTAACGCAACGGATTTGTTCCGTTAATGTTTTAATAAATTCTTCCATATCATATTTCTCCTTTCCATTTAAATTTATCTTTTATGCCATACCTAGCACATTTAAAACTGCTGTCTGGTATTCGTTCCACTCCTCTTTTTTTGATTTGAGATATTTTTTGCCACCTTTTGTAATGCTGTAATATTTGCGTACCTTTCCATTCGCCTCGCACTCATATGAAGTTAGATAATTTTTTTCCTCAAGGGCATGCAGAAGCGGATAGAGTGTTCCCGCCTTTAAAGTAAATACATTGTTTGACTTTTCCTCGAGCGTCTCAATCA